>OLQT01000044.1_pt1 | contig 97026 bp, 90 predicted proteins | sample 1672651 | NCBI WGS metagenome assembly OLQT01 (sample SAMEA3136709, study PRJEB25190) | human gut metagenome | biome: human gut; feature: human-associated habitat; material: faeces | place: Austria | collected 2013 | reverse complement strand
GTTGTGCAACCAACAATTACTACATTACACAGCCAAAAGGCAAAGACGGCACTTTCTGCCCCCACTCAGGAAATATTGCTAAAATACAGTTTAGATTTACCATACATACAAATCTGGAAGTTATCATACCGCCTTTATTATTTTCTCTACATCTTTTTTTCTTGATAGCCATATAACTTTATCATCATATCTATCTAAAATACTTCTTATTTCTTTCAGATTTTTATTCTGAAAAGTTTCAGTCCATTTCAAAAGGTTATAGACCGATTTCAAAGTTTCTCTTTTTCCTTTTTGTATTCCCAATTTTCTTTTTATAGAGCGCATAATAATTCTACTTTTATATAAATAACCAGGCATATCTAAAACATATATTTTATCAGCTTCATCAAAACTTTGCTGTACCCAGGCATAATATACCCCCTCAATTATCCACTCATCATTATTATATAATATTTCTTGTAATAACGCTTTTCGTTCATCAAGCGTTCTCTTTTTGCCATATTCTTTGGCGTTATTATCCCATTGAATATCATCTAAGTCGAAATGGGAAATATTATACTTTTTTGAAAGTACATTTGCTAAATAGGTTTTTCCAGAACCACTGCAACCAATAATATGTATTTTCATAAGTCAGTATTCTCCACAAATTCAAGTTTATCAAACTCCTTTTATTCCTGCTGAATCATCTTAAAATGCTCCAATGCCTCCACAATTGCTCTCTCCTTATCCTCCGGGCACTGTGGTTGCCTACTATCTTCATTTTTAGGTAAATTATAATTCTTTCCAACCTCAATTCCACATTTTCTCTTTACCTGTGAAATATACAGATTGGAAACCTTCATGCCGGCATTATGTTCAGCCACATTCTTCTTTATCTCATCATATGTTGCCTTAGTATCTGCAGATGTTATATCCACATCATCAAGTTCAATCGTGACATTAATGTAATCATCCGGCTTTTGTTTCAGTTGGGACAAAAGAACAACCGTCTCCACATGCGCTGTTCTTGGGAACATATCGCAAGGTGTTACTTCTTTGGTTTTATAGCCGTTTGACTCGAAAATTTCTAAATCTCTTGCAAGGGTTGCGGGATCACAAGACACATACACAACTCGTTTCGGTGACATTTGTGCTACGGTCAAAATTACATCTTCGCCGCAGCCTTTTCTTGGCGGGTCAAGCACTACGACATCAGGTTGAAGTCCCTCTGCTTTAAGTTGAGCCGCTGCCTTTGATGCATCGGCACAAATAAATCTTGCGTTCTCTATGCCGTTTGCTTTTGCGTTTTCGTTTGCATTCTTTATAGCATCCTCGACAATTTCCGCACCGACAAGTGTTTTGCAGTTTTCTGCCATTGTAAGTCCTATTGTACCTGTTCCGCAGTATAAATCAAACAGAATTTCATCGTTTTGCAGGTTTGCGTATTCTTTTGCTTTACCGTACAGTTTTTCTGCTTGGGCACGGTTTACCTGCCAGAATGAAAACGGTGATATTTTAAATTTAAGTCCGCATAAAACATCGGTAATGTGATCACTGCCGTATGCAACACGATTTTTCTTGCCTAAAACCACATTTGTTTTTTCTCTGTTAGAATTAATAATTACGCTTTTTAGGTTAGGCAAGCCGTCTTTTAACATTCTGACAAGTTCGTCTTCCTGTTTTAAGCCGTTGCCGTTGACAACATAACAAACCATAAGTTCGTCAGTAATTTCACCAAGACGCATATATAAATGTCTTAATCTGCCTTTGCCTGTTGTTTCGTCATAAATATCAGCATTAGTTTTATCTATAAATCTTTTTGTAATTTCTATTACAGAATTAAAAACTTCAGGCTGCAATAAACAGTCATCACACGGAATAATTCTGTGCGTATGAAATGAATAAAATCCGAACACCGCACTTCCGTCTTTTGCCCTACCTATAGGAAATTGCGCCTTATTTCTGTATCTGTCAGGTCTTTCGCAGCTGATAATATCTTTAAATTCAAAATCTTTAATTCCGCCTATTCGTGTTACCGCATCGTAAACACGCATTGATTTTATTTTTAATTCTTCTTCATAAGAAATATGCCGCCAAGTACAGCCACCGCATTTTGAGAACTGCGGGCAGTCCGCCTCGATTCTTGCGGAAGACGGAGTAATTATATTTTCAATTTTACCGAAAGCATACGTTTTCTTTGTTTTTAATATTCTTACTTCAAGTTCATCGCCTACTGCGGAAAGCGGAACAAATACGGCGATACCGTCCTCTGTTTTTCCTACGCCGCTACCCTCTGCGGTAGCCGAAGTTATGTTTAATTTTATAATATCATTCTTAACTAAATTCACTGATTATCACCGATTATATTGTAACATTTTTAATATAAATTGGCAATATAAAAACTAAAATACGAAAAAATATATTACAAATTGAAAAAAGGTATTTATTTTTTTTGACTATAGCTTTATAATATAAGATAGAATTTTTGTGAATGGAGAATGAGTGTTTTGAATTACGACATTTTACTTGATAATATAAAAAGGATACATTTTATCGGCATCGGCGGCAGCGGTATGTGTCCGCTTGCAGAGATTTTAAACAGCGAGGGCTATCAGCTTTCGGGCTCGGATATGAACGAGGGCGACACACTCGACAGAATCAAAGGCTACGGCATTCCCGTATATATGGGACATCGTGCAGAAAATATTGACGGTGCAGAGCTTGTGGTATATTCTGCCGCTATCAAAGAAGATAACCCGGAAAGAAAAGCAGCTGTTGAACAGGGTATTCCTTGCATTGAAAGAAGCGTTATGCTCGGCGTCGTAACAAGAAGATACAAGAGAAGTATTGCGGTTTCCGGTACTCACGGCAAGACCACAACCACAGCCATGCTTTCACAGGTACTTATCGGTAGCGGTTTTGACCCATCGGCAATTATCGGCGGCAAACTTCCGTTTATCGGCGGCAACAGTTATGTAGGTCAGAGCGACATTATCGTTTGCGAGGCTTGCGAGTATGTTGATACATTCTTACAGCTTAATCCGTTTATTTCTATTATACTTAACATTGATGCCGACCACCTCGACTACTTTAAAAATCTTGACAACATTAAAAAGTCATTTAATAAATTTGCAAAACAGACTACAGGTTTGCTTGTAATCAACGGTGACGACCAAAACACACTTGATGCAGTAAACGATGTTGACATTGAAAAAATCACCTACGGCTTTGGCGAAAACTGCGACTACAGAGCAGAGAATATTTCTGCAGACAAGGGCGTTCACGAGCAATTTGACATCTATTACAAGGGCGAACTCCTTACAAATATTAAGTTGATTGTTCCTGGCAAGCATAACATTTATAATGCACTTGCCGCAGCGGCTACCGCACATTACCTTGGTGCAACACCTAAGGAAATCGCCGAAAATCTCCACAAATTCGGAGGTGTTCACCGCCGTTTTGAAATTCTCGGTACACCCGAGGGAATTACAGTGGCAGACGATTTTGCTCACCACCCGACAGAGCTTACCGCAACACTCAATGCCGCAATGAATATGGGCTTTAAAAAAGTATGGGCGATTTTCCAGCCGCATACTTTCTCAAGAACAGCACTTCTTCTTGATGATTTTGCAGAGGCTCTTAAGATTCCGGATGTTGCAATCATTTCGGAAATTCTCCCTGTAAGAGAAACAAACACATATAATATTTACTCAACCGACCTCGGCGCAAAAGTACCGAACTCGGTTTGCCTTGACACTTTTGAAGAAATTACAGACTATGTATGCAAAAACGCAAAAGAGGGCGACCTCATCCTCACAATGGGCGGCGGCAATGTTTATATGTGTGCCAATATGATTTACAATCAGCTCAAGTATAATGAGGAGAATAAGTAAAATGAAATTTAAAAATACAAATATTTCAGCAACTAATACTATACAAAAAAAGTATTTACTGATTTACTTTGTAATATCTATTCTTTTTATGTTGTGTTTATCAACTTCAACATCTCCTCTATACAATATTCCTTATGCCGGCGATACAGCAATGTTTCAAACTATAGGAAAATATTGGGCTGAAGGATCATTGCCGTATGTAGATTTATGGGACTCAAAAGGACCACTAATTTTTGCTGTTAATGCGTTAGGTTACTTGCTTACTGGACAGCGTTGGGGAATTATGATTATCCAAGTAATATGTTTATTTATTACATTAATCATGATAGATAGAATTATTTCTCAATACATTACAGGTAAAAAAGTACTTTTATTTTCATTACTTTTTCTTGGTGCATATAGCCTTGTTTATGCAAATAATTGTACCGAAGAGTATATTTTACCGCTTTTAACAGCTTCACTTTACGGTTTCACTGTATATATTGAAAATGCTCGTAAAAACAATTATGTGCACAACCCACTTTGGTCGTTACTATATGGAATTACATTTGCTGCTTGTTTTTTAACACGACTGACTAACGCGTTAGGCATCTGTGGTGGTGTATTTGTAATTGTATGTATGTTAATCATTAGCAAAAATTTCAAAAATTTATTTCAGAATGCAATTATGTTTATTGCAGGTTTCTTAATTTTAACATTGCCTTTTTTGCTTTATTTTTATTTTAACCATGCTTTTAATGATTTTCTATACGGAACATTTACTTATAACTTAGAATATGCCGGTAATTCACACTTTAAAATATACGGAAACGGTATTTTAGCAGTATTAGCTTCAATATTCAGTTTTATGAGCGGTCCAATAGTTGCAGTAATCGGCATTATATGTCTATTTAAAAAAAGTTTATTAAAAGGTTTTATGTATATATTTATAGGATTATTACCTTTTATTTGGTTTATAAAGAGTAACGGATATTTACATTATGCTATAATTACGATACCATATTACGGTTTAATAATATCTGCTGTTTATAAAGAATTCATACAAAAAAACAAAAAATCAAAAATTATCAAAATTTTGCTTATGTCAGTTTGTATTTTACAATGTGCTTTTGGAGTTTTATATACAGGGAAAAATACTTTAATCAGTATATATAACAATAGCAATATTCATGAAGTTAGTGAATATAATAAAGCTGAAACCAATATAATTAAAATGATACCCGAATCAGAACGAGATAGTTTTATTGCATATAATACTAATAACGGTATTTATTTACAAATGGATATTAAACCTTGTTATCCGTATTTTACTATGCAGGATTGGGCAATCAGTTGTAATAATTCATTAGGTACTTTGGTTACAGAAGCCTATTCTTCTTGTAAAGCAAAATGGATATTAGTTGAAGATAATGGTACAGAACTTTGGATTGATGATATACTAAAAGAGCACTACAGTATTGCTTATGAAGAAAATAAACCCTTTAGTTCAACGGTCGTATATAAACTATACAAATTAAATAATTGATAATTACAAGCGGCAGCATTTAAACTGTCGCTTGTTTTGCTTTTCTTTTTTTGACACTCTCCCCCATAAAACCGACATATCCAATCAATTTGTTTTTATAGATAGTATTTTTAAAATCATTTTCCATTAAGGAACGGCAGTTATGTTCGCACTTACTGAATAGGTATTTACTATTTTAATAAGCATTTCCACAGACGGCTGAATATTGTCGTTTTCCCAATTACTGATAGTCTGCTTTGTTACATTAAGAGCCTGTCCGAATTGCACCTGTTTCAGTCCGAGCGAAAGCCTTAATTCACGAATTCTTTTGCTTAACATATCAACACTCCAATACAAGTATCATAATATTTATATCAGACTTTTAATTTTATACCATAGCAAAAATATCATTAGGCTGAATTTCAAATACCTTGCAAAAAGCCACTATTTCTATATCTGTTATAAATCTTTTTCCGCATTCTATTCTTTGAATTGCATTTTTGTCTAAATCCAATCCAAAAAGCTGCAATTTTTCAGCAAGCTGTCTTTGACTGCATTTAGGATTTAATGCAAGTCTTAATTCCGCAATCCTCTTTCCGCATACATTATTCATATTTTCATTTTTATTTTTAAACATTTTTTATACTCCTTTGACATTTAGTGCTTGTCAATAAGAATATTTTATGCTATAATACACCTGTAATTGACATTTAGTGAGTGTCAATTGTGAATAATAAATTAAATAACGCAAGGAGCGATAAAAAATGAAAAAAGTTAAAAGATTAACAGCCGTAATACTGTCTGCACTTATGATGACAAGTGCATTTTCCGTACTGCCTGTAAGTGCGGCAGTGATTGAAAGTAATAACTCGGTTTTATCATCAGATTATTTGACAAGTGGAGATTATGAGTATTCATTACTTGATAACGGTACAGTTGAAATATCCAAGTATGTGGGTAATGATAGTGATGTAACTATTCCTGATGAAATTGACGGAAAAAAGGTTACGAGTATAGGCAAAGGTGCATTTGAAAACAATATAAGTATTAAAAATATTGAAATGTCAAACAATATACTATCAATATATGACGGTGCATATTATAATTGTCAATCATTAGAAACCATTAAACTATCTAACTCGTTGACAAAAATTTTGGTAGGAGCATTTGGAAATTGTTTATCATTAAAAAGAATAGATCTTCCGGATAGTTTATCCTATGTTGATGATTTTGCCTTTGGTAATTGTGAGAGTTTAGAAACAGTTAATTTTCCGGATAAACTTTCAGATAATGGCTTTTCAAAAGGTTTAGCAAAGTCTGTATTTGAAAATTGTATTAATTTAACATATGTTAAACTACCTGATAATTTACAATATATTGGTTATGGAGTTTTTTCAGGCTGTAATAAATTACAAAAAATCACTATACCGCAAGATGTAACTTCTATAGGTAATAAAGTTTTTTATAATTGCACTAATTTAAAAAGCATTATTATTCCTAAAGATGTTAGTTTTATAGCCCGTGATTCATTTGAAAATTGTAATATACTAACTATAAACGGCTACATTGGAACATATGCAGAAACTTATGCAAAAGAAAATGATTTTGAATTTATTGCAATAGATGAAACAATTCTCACAGGCGACGCTAACCAAGACGGCATTATAAATGTAAATGATGTTACATACTTGCAAATGCACATTGCAGGCAACAAAAACACCGACGGTTCTGCGCTTATTGACGAAACAAACAAGCAACTGTTTAACTGCGTTGATATGAACAAAGACGGTAAACTTTCGGTTTCCGATGTAACCGCATTGCAGATTTATATTTCAAACAACAACCAAAAAATCAATTAATACAAGAAAGGCTATCGCAAGGTTAAAATGCGATAGCCTTGTTTTATTTATAAGGCGTTATCCAAATATTTGTTGTAATATTTAATTATGATTCAGCAAATTGCTTGATAATGCAATTTGCTAAACCATAATTTACCCCCAACTATTGAAAAATAATCAAAAAACAAAACAAGCGACCGAACACTTAAAAAGCTCGGTCGCTTTTGTCAGCAATAATTATTTATGGTTGTTAGAGTGGCATTTACCTGCCATTGCACAGGATGCACATCCGCAGCCACAGCTGCCACAAGAAGATTTGCCCTTTTTCTTTGCTCTGAAATGGCTGATAATAATTGCAGCAACTACAGCAACAACTATAAGCAAAACAACTATTGTACCAATATTATCAAGTAAAAAAGTAAGCATATACATCCTCCTCTATCAAAATCTAAATTATTTTACCTTTACAGAAGTTTTTAATGTATTAGCCTCTTTGTATGGTCTTACGAGCATATAAATCATAAATGCAAGTACCAATACAGCGAAAATAAGACCGATAACATTTACATTACCTGTAAAGAGTCCGCCAAACTGATTAATCATAAGAGCGATTGCATAAGCAAATACACACTGGTAAGCTACTGCAAAACAGGTCCACTTAGCATTATTCATTTCTCTCTTCATAGCACCGATAGCTGCGAAGCAAGGAGCACAAAGGAGGTTGAATACGAGGAATGAGAAACCGCTGATTGCTGTGAAAGCACCGCCGATTTCTGACCATCCGCCCGGATAAAGAATACCCATTGTACCAACGATATTCTCTTTAGCAACAAGACCTGTAACCGATGCAACGGCAGCCTGCCAATTGCCCCAACCAAGCGGAGTAAAGATCCAAGCAATGCAGTTACCGATAGCGGCAAGAATTGAATTGCTGATCTGATCCTCTGAAAGCATCTGGAACTGACCGTCAACAAATCCGAAGTATGTTGTAAACCAAACAATGATTGTTGAAAGAAGAATGATTGTACCAGCCTTTTTGATAAATGACCAGCCACGCTCCCACATTGAACGGAGAAGGTTGCTTACTGTCGGGAGATGGTAAGCGGGAAGTTCCATAACGAACGGAGCAGGATCGCCTGAGAAGATCTTTGTCTTCTTAAGCATAATACCCGAAACTACAATTGCAGCCATACCGATGAAGTAAGCTGATGTAGCAATCCACGGTGAACCACCGAAAATAGCACCTGCGATCATAGAGATAAATGGCATCTTAGCACCGCAAGGAATAAATGTTGTTGTCATAATTGTCATACGACGGTCACGCTCATTTTCAATAGTACGAGATGCCATAATACCCGGAACGCCGCAGCCTGTACCAACAAGCATTGGAATAAACGACTTACCCGAAAGTCCGAACTTACGGAATACTCTGTCGAGTACGAATGCGATACGAGCCATATAACCGCAGCTCTCAAGGAATGCAAGGAGTAAGAAGAGTACGAGCATCTGCGGTACGAAACCGAGAACTGCGCCTACACCGGCTACGATACCGTCAAGGATAAGACCGTTGAGCCAATCGGCACAATTAATAGCGTCAAGACCGTCACCGATAAGAACAGGAATACCCGGAACCCATACACCGTATGTGCTTGCATCAGGAGCGCCATAGCCTTCCTTATAATTTGTATCAAGATAATTATCAACAGCTTCCTGTAACTGAGCCTTAGTTGTATCAGGAGTTTCTGTTACTTCAAGTGTTTCTTCGTCTTCTACAGAATAAGTAACGCTTGCGTCTGCAGGAGTTAAAGTAACGAGCTGTGAAAGAGCAGCTTTAGCAGCATCTTCAGAATAATTTTCATCTTCAAGATCAATTGCAGCTGCAATATCGTCATTACCGTATTCTTCATTGAAAGCTTCAATGATTGCATCTGAATCGCCGTAAGTTTCTTCTGCCTCTTCTGCCTGTGAAGTACCTATACCGAACAAATGCCAACCGTCACCGAACAATCCGTCATTTGCCCAGTCTGTTGCCATTGAACCTACAGTCTGCATTGAAATGAAGTAAACAAGGAACATAATTACGGCAAAAATCGGAAGGCCAAGCCAACGGTTTGTAACAACCTTATCAATCTTATCTGATGTTGAAAGGCTGCCCTTGCTCTTCTTTTTATAGCAAGTCTTAATAATAGTAGCTATGTAAATATATCTTTCGTTTGTAATAATGCTTTCGCTGTCATCGTCAAGCTCTTTTTCGGCATTTTCAATGTCAGTTTCAACATGCTTTTTAATTTCGTCGCTAAGGTTAAGCTTTTCCATAACCTTATCATCACGCTCAAATACCTTGATAGCGTACCATCTCTGCTGTTCTTCGGGCATTTCGTGAACTACTGCCTCTTCAATATGAGCAATAGCGTGCTCAACAACACCGTTGAATGTGTGCATTGGAACAGTTTTTGTATTCTCGGCAGCATCAATTGCAGCCTCTGCCGCTTCCATAATACCTGTGCCCTTCAAAGCAGAAATTTCAACAACCTTACAGCCAAGCTCTTTAGCAAGTGCCGAAGTGTCAATCTTATCTCCGCTCTTCTTTACAACATCCATCATATTAATGGCAACAACAACCGGGATACCGAGCTCTGTAAGCTGTGTTGTAAGGTAAAGGTTACGCTCAAGGTTAGTACCGTCAACAATGTTAAGGATTGCGTCAGGTCTTTGCTCGATAAGGTAGTTACGAGCAACTACTTCTTCAAGTGTGTAAGGAGAAAGTGAGTAAATACCCGGCAAGTCCATAATTACAACATCGTTGTGCTTTTTGAGCTTACCCTCTTTCTTCTCAACGGTAACGCCCGGCCAGTTACCAACAAACTGGTTTGAACCTGTAAGAGCGTTAAAAAGGGTTGTTTTACCGCAGTTAGGATTACCTGCAAGTGCAATTTTAATACCCATTAGTGTCTTCCTCTCATAGATTTAGTTATTTTAGACTAACTTAGAATTTAAAAATATCGGGGATAAACCCCGTATTTAACTTAAACAAGTTCAATCATTTCAGCATCGGCTTTACGCAAAGAAAGTTCATAACCTCTTACTGTAACTTCAATAGGATCACCGAGCGGCGCAACTTTACGAATATAAATTTCAACGCCCTTTGTAATACCCATATCCATAATTCTGCGCTTAATAGCGCCCGCACCGTTAAGTTTTGCAACTTTTACGGTTTCTCCGATTTTTGCTTCTCTCAGAGTTCTCATATTGTACCTCCATTAAATCATAATTTTGCTTGCCATTTCACGGCTGATTGCAACTCGTGCTCCTTTTACATTAACAATAAGGTTACCCGCCATTGAAGAAACAACTGTAACTGTGCCGCCAACAACAAAACCCAAGTTTTCAAGATGTGCACGAACCTCAGAGTTACCTCCGATTTTTTTAATAATGTTTTCAACGCCCGGATCGGCAAATGTTAAAGGCATAAGCTCACCATCCTCGCTATACAACATTAGTGCTAACTAACTTTGACAGTACAAAAAAGTTAGCGCTCGCTAACTGATTATTAGTTTACTACTTTTATATTAAAAAGTCAATAAGTTTAATAAATTTAAAATAATTCAACACTAATTTCGTTAAATTGACAAATTTTATATTACTTAATTCGGTAAATTGATATATTCTTTTTAATACTTTTTCGCATCTGTTTATCGCAAATCTTTTACATCTCAATATTATGCAATTGCAAAGCAAAATATGAATTATTTTTATATAAACAATAAACAAGCGGTGGTTTTTTGCCACCGCTTGCTAAGGTTTTTATTTTTTAAAATTTGTCTTATACGAAATTTTATGTTACAATTTTAGAATATTCATAATAATGTAACTTTCAAATTTTGCATGCAATAAAATTAATTTAAAGCTAAAAGGCGGTGAAGTAATGCACAAAAAGATTAAAATTTCAATTTTGGTTATGCTCTTAATTTTGCTTTGTACTCTTTTTAACGGTTGTATGAACCATATAAAGACCATTTCAGTCAATAACAAGGATTACTTTAATGCATTAAAATGCGATAATGATGAATATAATTTAGTTATATCCGAAAGGTCGGCAGTAGATAATCTCAATAACGGTTATGCTGCTCAAGCTGATGAACTGCTTGCAAAAAGCCTTATGGATAGTGGCGGGCATTATTATTGGTATCCGCATTATATCACAACGATAGTAATAGCAGTTGACACAGGCAAAGTAAAAGAAAACATAAACAGCTTTAATTCTCTTGCAGGTGTTGAAGAAAAAATCTATATAGATTCAGATTATTATAATTACATTACCGCATCAATCGGCTATTCGCTTAAAAAAGAAAATTACCGTCTTGACGATGCCATTAATTACCTGAAAGAAATAGAAAGAAACGGCAGACTCAGCAACAGCAATACTGAACTTCCAATATGGATCTGCACCGATACACAGGCTGTTAAACTAAAACGAGGTAACAAAAATATAGACATTATTATTCCAAATGATGGTACTCTTTCTTTTGTGCAAGGAATACTTTCACCATACCCACTATGTTTTGAAAACAATCTCTGCAATAATATAAATCAAAATGACTTGCGAACATATAACAACGCATCTCCCCTGTATCCTACCCAAGAAAAATATTCTAACGCTGTTATTTATACCGATTACCGGCACTTTAACGAGCAATCAACAAATGTTATTAAAAAGATGAGGAGAACAGTTTTTGAGCAACGCAGATATTCAACAGCAGACGGACAAGAGCATATTTTGTCAGCAGTATTTTTCATTACATTAACAGTGCTGTGGATAGCTGTGCTTGGCTTGAGAGTAATTAACAAAAGGGTTAAATTATCTTTTATTATTATCGGTTCAATGCTTATTCTATGGCTTACAGCGAGGTGCATTAAGTGGCAAATTAATTCTCCGATGATTGAAAGACAGCTTTGGTACAGCTACTATCTTTTTCAATTCGGTATAGCAACAGGTCTGTTATATTTAACAAGCGTAACAGACAAACCAAGCAGCAACAAAATCATACCGCTGCGGATTCTGCCTTTTATAGTGGTTGAACTATTTCTGCTATGTCTGATATACACAAATGACTGCCATCAGCTTGCTTTTTCGTTTTATAACGGAATTGAAAACGGTTCCTCTGAATACACCTACGGCATTGTATATTATTTATCTATGCTGTGCATTGGATTACAAACTTTCATTGTATTGTTGTGGCTTATAATACGCAGTATAAAAAGTCCGAATAAGCTAAATATTTTTTACCCTGTTACTTTTTTCCTTTTGATTTTTTTATATACTGTTGCCTATGTAATGCGTCTGCCGTTTGCCTTTGAGAGTGATATGACGGTAGTTATCACATTTATTATCCTCGCATTTATGGAAGTATGCTTGCGCAGCAGTCTTATTCCCACCAACACAAAATACAAAAATCTTTTTAAAAATTCACCGCTTAAAATGGAAATTCTCAACAATTATTTTGAAAAAGAAATTACCGCAAATTTCGACTACTGCCTTACCGATAAACAAAAAGACAGCATTATTAACGGTAAAAATCCAATAAAACTTGATGAGAACACACTGCTTTTCAGCAAGAAAATTTCCGGCGGATATGTTGTTTGGCAGGACGATATTTCTCAGCTGAACAAAATGTATTCAAATACTAAAACTACTGTAGAAAAGCTAAGGGCAACCAATGCCTTAATCAGAAAAGAAGAAAAAGCAAGGCGAAAATACTTACAAAACGAGGAAAAAATAGACATTTGCAACAGTCTTGAGAGTGAAATTTCCGATAAACTCAAGTTGCTTTCCCGTTTACCTGAAAAGATGAAAAATCAAAGCAATAATTCCCTGCTTACTGTCAAAGCCGCATTACTTTTGTGCTACATAAAACGCAGGTGTAATATGTTTTTTATTGCTCTTGAGGAAAAATATTTTTCCTCTGATGAACTAAGTATGTATATAGACGAACTCGGAAGCTTTGCAGAATATTCCAAAGTAAAGCTGCTCTGCACCAATAACGGCAATAAAAAGCTTGACATTGAACACGCAAATCTTATGTATGAGTTTATGTACAACATTCTTGACGAAGCAACACAAACAAAATGCGAATACATATTTGCTCACACAGAAATATCCGATAAGGAAATTTCTATAAAGGTGATTAGCTCAACGAAAATCAACAGTAATATTTTTGATAAAAAATTTATGATTTCACTTGAAAAATCGGGTGGTAAAATCATCGAGCAAAATGATGACGATAACCTTGGCATTTGGCTTTTGCTTAAGGGTGGTGAAAAGCAATGAATTACATTTATTTTTATCCTGAATTTGAGCGAATTTTAGTTTGTATCTTGATAATTGCAGGCATTTGTATGCAATGCTTTGCATTTATATACAAATTTAACAGTGGAGCAAAAGGTTTTAAATATGTTTGCGAACTATCATTTGAATTTTCCGTAATACTGCTGCAATTTATTTATGGTTATATATATTCCTGCATTTATTACCAAACTAATATATCAATTTATTATCCCGAACAATATTTAGCTGTTGGGTACATAGCATCCATTTTGTTTTTAATTATGCTTATTGCAACTGCTGTTTATTTAAAGCAAGCACACATAACATTATCAATATGCTTTGCTCTGCCATTGCTGCCATTTGCAAATAATCTTGTAAACGGTACATTTACAGTTGTTCTTTTTACTGCACTGATAATGTTTATTATAAGAAGTGTACATTTAATATTAAAAACAAGTAAATTAAAACGAAACACTATAACTCCGCTTTCTGTAAAGGAATCAATAGACGCGCTCAATACAGGAATTTTATTTTGCAGAAATGACGGGCAGATTCTGCTTGCAAATCATTGCATAAGTAATTTGATGACGGAGATTTTTAATAAAGAATTTACAAGCGGAATAAAGTTTATAAACGAAATCCGTAATATTTCCAACACACAAAATCAGCAAACAGTTTGCAAAGTTAAAAATTCTTATTATATGATTAAACAAACCGAAATGTATATAAAGAAAAAACCATACTTTCTGATTACCTCCACAAATGTTACAGAACAGATGAATGCAATGCAGGAACTATTGAGCCTGAAAGCAAGACTTGTTCAAAAAGGTAATGAACTGAATTTTCAGCTAAATAATCTTGAAACCTCATGCAAAGAGGGTGCTCTGTTACAGATACGCACAAGAGTGCACGATTTACTGGGGCAAAAGCTTTCTGTACTTTTGCGAAAATTACAGAATAAAGATGATAATATAGACGCTGACGCTATTGAAAAATTCTGTAACAGTATAATGAAAGATATATTATCGGATGAAAAAAATGCATCTGATAAAAGTCTGATTCTCCTGCAAGAAGTAATGTCATCAATAGGTGTTGAGCTTGCAATAATCGGAGAAATGCCGTATGATAATGATATAGCCGCACTTTTTGTAGAAACAATACGAGAATGCAGTACAAATGCGGTCAGACATTCACTTGCCACAAAAGTGCGTGCAGAAATCAAGAGCAAGGATGGCATTAATTCTCTTAAAATCACAGATAACGGAACAAATACCTGTACTACAATCCAATTTGGCACAGGACTTTCCGGACTTAAAAATAAAGCAGAAATGCTCGGTGGAACCCTCAGTGTTACACCATATCCGCATTTCGCAGTTGAGTTAACCGTAAAGGAGGGTGAAAACTATGATTAAAGTATTGATTGTTGACGACCACACTTCTGTCAGAGAAGCTTTTAAAGCAATGTTTGAGAAAAAAGATGATTTTTGCGTTGTTGGCGAAAGTGCAAATGCGAACGATTGTGTGCTTTTATGTGAAAGGCTAAGTCCGGATATTGTACTGTTAGATGTATGCACAGAGGGCTACTCCTCCGGACTTGTTGCTACGGAAAATATCAAACAGAATTTTAAAGATATTAAGGTAGTGGTTATGAGCGGCTTTGATGAAATATCTTATTCTCCTCGTGCTAAAGAGGCAGGTGCAGACGCATTTGTATATAAAAGCAAAAGTATGACATTTTTTATTGATACAATACGAAAAGTACTCAATGGAGAAAAATATTTTCCTGAACCCAAAACAATTCCTTTGCCAAAGGGTGAAACTCCTTTTACTGAAAGAGAAATGCAAATTCTCAGATTAATTTGCAAGCATAAATCAAGAGGAGAGATTGCCTCGGAGCTTTATATCTCGGAAAACACAGTAAAATATCACATTGGTAATCTGCTTTCAAAAACCGGATGCTCAAGTGTTGCTCAGCTTGCAATTATTATGATTTCAAGCGGTTACATCAACCCTCTATATTAAAATATAACAAAATATGACTTTGCCACCTTTTATTTACAGTAATTTTGCCAAAACTACCCAAATGGGTAGGGCAAAATATTATAAGTTACTGTACAATATAATTGTATCAAGGATATATCTCCTGTACAAATATATTGAAAAGGTGGTTTTTTTAATGAAAGGAAAAGGATTACTTAAAGTCGTTGGTATTTTAATGATTATCGGCGGTGCAATTTCTATTATCATGAGCATTATTGCCATTGCAAGTGTAGGTACTTTAACTTACTTAGCAGACGGCGACCTTTCCTCTGTTCAACTTAATCCGACAATAATTTATACTTCATGTGTTGTTATGATTCTGGGTTCGGTTGCTGAGCTTATTGCAGGTATCATTGGTGTAAAAAATTGTGCAAAGCCCGAAAAAGCAACCTCGTGCTTAGTGTTCGGTATTATTGTTGCAATATTTAATTTACTCGGCATTATTATTGGTGCGGTTGGCGGTAGTGGCTTTAATTTCGTGTCACTCATAATAGGCCTTGTATTACCTGTACTCTTTATTGTTGGTGCGGTAATGAATAAGAAGTCTAACTGATAGAAAATCACAAGGCAGATGTGTTTTTACTCATCTGCCTTTATTTGTTTTATAGAATATTATTATTTTGAAAATGAAAAAATCGGTTGTGATTCTATTGTGTATACTCAATATATTTTTATTTAACAGTTGCAAAGATAAAAACAAATCAACTTTTTCACCTCAGCTTGAATATATAAGCATAAGTTGTAACCATTCAAACTATAATTATTGTTATAGCTTTACAGCATACACAAAAGACAGTAAGGCTTACTTTTCAGCAGATTGTACCATTGAGAATTTTGAATTAAGCGGTAAGCATATAGAATTTGAAAATAAAAAAATAGCTTATAATGAGTTTTTAAAAATTCAAAATTTCGCAAAAAAAATAATCTTTATAATTTATATAGCAATCATAAAAATATAACATACGATGCTTGCGACATAACTACATACTCAATCACGACAAAGTGGGAAAATCAGCAAGAACTTACAGTATCGGATTATAGCTTTGATACTGATATTCAAAACTATTTATATTTATTAGCAAAAAAATATTGCAATTCAAAATAAAGGAGGAAAAAATATGAAAGCAAAACTCTCAAAAAAACTGCTCAGCATTGGGCTTTCGGTACTTATGGCTGTTTCTGTATTGCCATTGTCGCTTATATCAACAAATGCAGTAACCTGTAACATAAAAATCAGCAATATTACCTACCCACGACCTGACGCAAAACCTGATCATAATATTAAATACAGCGGTAATTTAAAGTACGAATTACTTGGTACAGTTTGGAGTTCAGGCAACGACAGTATTAGTGCTTCAATTGAACCAAAAGAATTTGAAAATTTCTATAAAACTCTTTTCGGTTCAATGAGTGATCAACTGAGTGAAGAAATGAATGACCTTCCAAAGTTTGTTGATACAGAAAGTTATTATTTTTATTCTATGTTTGTTGTAAGAAATCAAACAATACCATATGGAATGCAAGCAGATGTTGAATTTTATGATACAGATAACAATTTGCTTGAAGGATCGGAAGAAAGAATGTTTATGCCTGTATCCACATTGAAAAGTCAGCTTCCGGATGATACTTATATTGATCCCAATTATCTTTCCGATAACGATACTGTTTTATTATGTGCGACAAAAAGAATTATTTGTTCTCCTAAAGACCATATCCACACAAGCGGAGCAAAGGGATATGACATTTTTGAGCATTATGATTTATGCAAAACCTGCGGTAAAAAAATGCTTGATACGGTTTATACTCATAGCGAATCATCTTATAAAGGAAGAGAGCATTGGTATGTTGACAAGCAGCCTACCAATACAACAGATGGCAGATGGTATAAAAAATGCGGCGGCTGCAATTATGAATTTGATTCACTTACAATTCCCAAAAAAGCAATCAGAATATTGTTAAAAGCTATGACGAGCTTAAAGCCGCACTTGCAAAAGGCGGAAAGCAATGGATTACTATAAATTTTACCAATAGTTACAATGGCTATGAAGTTATAGAAGACTCAAAACGAAATAATGAGTTATGCTTAGATGATCCAAAAGCTGAAATTACTATTAATATGAATAAATTTAAAATTTCAAGGGAAACCCTTTATGATGATTGTCTTTTTAACATTAAACGTGGTAGTCTTAGAATACTTCAGTTTGATACTTCAAGTTTAAACGATAACAACACTACATTCAGTTTTTTCTCAGGAAACAATAACAGATGTATATTTAATGTTGCAAAGGGTGCAAGCCTAAGATTGAGCAATATAAAGGGTGTAGCAAGAAGCACAGAGTTTTACTATGATTTTCCTTGCGTTATTTCAAAAGGAAATCTGCAAATAGACGGTGGCATATATACAACATATACTGAAAAACCGGCTATAAACATTACGGGAGGCAATGTCACCATTAACGGCGGTAAATTTGAAGCAACATCAAAAGGCCCTGTAATCGGTACTTTAGTTAAAAACGCTTACGAGAATGACTATAAAAATATAACTATTAATAACGGTCTTTTTGGCGGACTGTATAATGCTGTTGTATTTGATGAATATACAACCGCTACAATTAACCAAGGTAACTTTGAATATGATGACTATTATGAACGTAAACAGGCATTTGGCGTTGTAGCAAATGGCGGTAAACTCACAATCAACGGCGGAAACTACTATGCTACAAAAGCTGCTGTTGAAACAACAAATATGCAATCATTTAACATTAACGGCGGGTATTTCAGACTATTTGATGAAAATAATTATAATTTTGAAGGTGCTGTGTGCATAAAAACAACATTAGATTCTGATTATCTCCCCGTTATCTCAGGTGGCACATATGTAGGCTCTTACGGAATCACTTTCTTGACAAAGCCCAAAATAACTGACAAATGGTTAGCAAGAAGGGTTAATTTTTCAAATGTAATATCTTCAAAGTGCAAAGTATATGATGACGAAAAAAAAGTTGACATAAATATTGTATCAAACTCATTAGGTAAAAAACATCTTCAAATAATAGCTCCAAATCCGGTTATTACAACTCAGCCCACAGACGGGTATTCTCCAAACCTTGGTGACGCTGTTACCTTTGATATTAATGCAACAAATGCAGACACATATAAATGGCATATTATTGATGAAAATGGCAGAGAAATTGACTGGCTCTATATATTAACCAACGAATACGGTGAGCTTTCCACATCATTCGGAGGCAAAAAATTATTTATTACCAATGTCAGTGACTGGCTTAACGGCAAACAGATATACTGCGATGCTATAAGTGGCAATAATACCGTACATTCAAATATAGTAAATATCAAAATCGACAAAAAGCTCAAATATATGAACGATATTTACTTTGACAATTTTGATGAGATGTGTAATAACAAAACAATCGGTGATTACAAAAAGCCTAAAACCTCCGAAAATGCCCTATACACGATTGGCGAAGTAGAGTGGGCAAAGTACGGAAAACGTCTTGATGACAGCTACAAAATTTCTATAGGCGAAAAACTGAGTCTTGCACTTGAAATTATTCCAAAAAGCGGTTATGAACTGAACAACAACATTTACGGAAGAGTAAATGGCATAGACAGCGTAGGCACATTAAAAAGAGCAAACGGAAAAAGGTATATGATATTTGACATCAATGTTAGCGTGCCGGACAAATACAAAACCCAGAACATTGAGGTTAATATTAAAGCTCCAACAGTTGGTGCTGCACCTGCCAAAACGGCAAGTTGCGTTGCCGGCAATGTAAATATCAACAAAATTGAATGGTCACCGACTGACAGTAAATTTATAAGCAATAAATCCTATACAGTAAAAATTGAGGTTACTCCTATTTATGGGTGGGGCGATATTGAAACAGTTACGGCAAAGGTAAACGGCAATAATGCTAAATTCATAAAAGAAGGCGGCGGAAAAAATAAGAAATATTATATTAGCTATACATTTGATAAACCAAGCGATGTTCTCCTTGGTGACATTGACGGTAACGGAACGCTTTCTATTCTTGATGTTACATTAGGTCAAAGACACCTCGCTGGTAATGTGGTACTTTCAGAAACTCAGAAACAAGCGGCGGATATAAATTGCGACGGTCAGATTAATGTAAACGATATGACTCAAATTCAGATTGTAATTTCAAGTGGTGTTGGATTATAAATACAAGAAAGCAAATCGAAATCTATCACAATAATGATTACGAATATGAACAGATTTCAAATCTCACCAGCTTATAGCAAATACAAAGAAAAAATATTAATTCGAGTAGTTAGTTGAAAGCAGTCGCAAAATCGGTGAATTCAAAACTTCCAATGCAAAGCTGTTTCTCATCAAATTACAGGAAGAAGCTCGAGTACAATAAAAACAGCACTCACATCATTACGGTGTGAGTGCTGTTTCTATCTGATGTATTTTATGTGATAAAGGTTTTGCTTAGGAAAAATATGTAAGAAAAAATACACTTTCTAAATTTGTATGGACAGTACAAAAAAAGACTACCTAAAGTAGATAATTGAATTTTAAGCGGAGTCAGTTTTGTCTTTAATTGAATACAATATCTGTCTCTATTCTTCTGATGAAATGGTATGTACCAAAACACTTTACAACTATGCGGATTTAGGATTACTGCCAATCGAAAACATAGATTTACCGGAAAAGCTGAAAAGAAATATCAAATCCTCAAGCACTCGAAAAAGCAGAAAAAAACTTGGCAAAATCATTGAAGAACGCCCTGAAACAGTAAATTTAGGGGAAAAATTCGGTCATTTGGAAATAGACAGTGTGCTTTGCAAAAAGAAAGATACAAAGCCGGCCATAATGACAATAGTCAAAAGAAAAACACGAATGTCTTTGTGGGCAAAAATAAAAGATCATTCATCAATGGCTATAGATGAAGCCCTACAAAGTCTGGTTAATCGCTTTGGAACTAAGAAATCCGAAGTGTTTAAAAGTATCACAGGCGACAACGGTTCTGAGTTTGCCAATCTATCGAACATAGAAAATAACGGAATATCCGTGTATTTTACTCATCCATACACATCTTGTGAAAAAGGAACTAATGAATGTCACAACAAAATGTTAAGACGGTTCATTCCTAAAGGGAAAAGCATAGATGACTATAGTGCAGAAGATATACTCTTCTTTTCTGATGTAATCAATGAACTGCCAAGAAAAATTCTTAACTATCACACACCAAGGAACTGTTTGATAATCGATTGGACAGAATATATGCTACTTAAATGTTTGTGATAACATTTCTTATTGCGATAACTCCAAAATTTCTGCTTCAGTGGATAGGATATTTTTATTGTTTCAACTTGCTATTGCAATTTGCGATTTTATTTATTATAAAAATAATTTCAAAATAGCTAAAAGCAATTGACAAATAATGTAGAAATAATTAAAATATAATAAAAGCAAAACGAAAAGGAGAAAAATATGACTGAATCAAAACATGATAAATTTATAAGAGTTGCTGAGGCTAGAACAAATAAAATCATTGACATGGTCAGGCTATTGAGTAATTGCTCAAATACTGCAACTTATGAATATACAGATGAAGACGTGAAAAAAATTTTCTCTGCACTAGAATCAGAATTAAAAGCTTGCAAAAACAAGTATCAAGATAACAGTAATAAAGACAGTAAATTTTCATTGAGGTGATGCAAATGACTAATGAGTGGAATTTTCCGCACAATGGATTTGGACAAGTACGTGGTGTATCGGATGCGGGGATTGAGACTTTTACTGGAACAGAAATACAATCGTTAGCACGAGAGATTTGTCAAAATTCATTGGATGCAGCAGTTGAAGGTAAAAATGCGACTGTAAGAGTTGAATTTGAACAGTACAGAATATCTTCATAAGACATACCTGGTTATGAGCAATATGCATCTAAAATAAAAAAAGCATACGATTACTGGTCAAAAAAGAATAGTGAGAAGACAATCAAGGTATTAGCTAAGGCACTGAACTCAATCAAACAACAAACTACAATTGTACTGCGTGTCAGTGACTTTAATACAACCGGACTGAGTCATCCGTATGAAGATAGTGACGAGGGTTGGAATGCATTAACTAAACTTGATGGTGGCGCAACTAAAACAGGGGATAAAGCCGGAGCATTTGGAATAGGTAAGAATGCCCCTTTTACTAATTCAAACTATAGATTGGTTTTTTATAGAACTTTGAATGAAGCACAAGAAACTGCTGCACAGGGAATGTCTCGTTTTATATCTTTTCCGGAAGATTTAAATGATAGTATGAACACAATGACCACCGGAATAGGCTATTATGGAAACCCACAAGGAAATTTGCCAGTTAATTCTATCAACGAATTGGAACAGCTTTGCAAAAGAACTGAAATTGGAACGGATGTTTTTGTGTATGGATTTAATGCCGGTACAGACTGGGATCGGAACGTTATTAATGAAGTGCTTGAAAATTTTTTAATGGCGATTCATAAAAATTTGTTGAGCGTAACAGTTGCTAATAGAAAAATTGATAGTTCAACATTGTCAAGATATCTTAATTCATATAATGCAAAGATTAAAAATGCATATTGGTACTATCAGGTACTGACTCGTCCAGAAACAAAAGTGTTTACAAGAGATTTCCATGGATTAGGGACATTAAAACTTAGTATATTAGTTGATTCATCAGAAAAATTAAATAAAAAAATTTTGATTACTAGATCTTCAGGGATGAAGCTGTTTGCACTTGGAAATATGTCAAGAATTATTTCGTTTTCTGGCATACTTGAGATGGAAGGAAAAGAGCTCAATGAGTTTTTTAGAGAAATGGAAACCCCGGCTCACGACAAGTGGTTACCAAGTAGACACTCAACGAATGTATCATTGGCTAAAGAATATAATAATGAATTAAGAAATTGGATAAGAGATTGTATTCAGACTTTAGGCGAGCATTCTAGTGATGATGAAATTGAGGTTGAAGGATTGGCAGGAGTTCTTCAAAGAGAATCAGATAAGGCTACTCAAAGTGGAGATGATGATAAGGAAAGTCTTCAAGATACAATTGGGTCTATTACAATTCAACCCAGAGCGTCCAAAAACAAACCAAAGGGATTGTTTTATGGGAGTGAAGGAAATGGCAAATCGAAAAACACTGATACAGAAGGTATCGTGGGTGCTGATGGTAACGATCCAACAACACGTAATTTGGGCGGTACAAGACATAGAAGTAAAAAAGATACACATAAGGGTAAAGCGACAACAGGTGGACATGACACTGTGCATAAAAGATATGGCGGAGATATAAACCAAGAACTTAAGAATGTTAGGGTAATAAAAACATCAAGAAACACATACAGAGTTTCCTTTATCTTGCCACGAGATATTTGTGCAGGACACGTTGAGATTGTTACGGTTGGAGAGAATGGGAAATCAAATAGGCTTGCAATCTATTCCGCATCAGGATTGATGGGGTGTATAGGTGTAAAGAAGAGTTCTGAAGGTGTTAGCTTTTCTAGTATGAAAGGGAATGAAAAAGTCCAGTTTGAAATTGCTCTGCTAGATAACCGAGATTATGCAATGGAGGTAAATGTATATGAACATAACTAAAAGATTATATACATATCCAGTTTTAAGTGAAGAAAGAGATGATTATGTTGATTCCATTTTCGATGCTGAAGTGCAGTATAAGATGAATGGTGTGAATAATCTCCAGTTTGATTTCGATATTGAGATGGATAACAAGGATCTCCAAAGAATGATTTTGGCAGGTGATGCTGAATATGTGATTCATATTGAGTGTGCTAACACATCTTTCAGAACTGCAATTCATGATATTTCAAACCATGTCAGTAAGGAAATCCCTATTGGAAGAATCAACGGAAGAATTGAAATTATCGTTTTAATAGCGACAAAAAAAGATGTTTCTCACTTTGTAAATTCTAAATGGGACGATGATTACCAAGGATTGTCATTTGAATTGTCGAAAGGAAGTATTCTTGCGTACAAAAATATACCCGTAATTGATATTGTAAAAAATTATGAGGAATTTAACAGTGCAAGTTCCATTTTTAAGGTGTATAAGCGATTAACATCTGAGCCAAAACCGATGGAGATAGATCTTTCAACAGCACAAATCGGTATCGGGGTAGGGTTACAGGAATATGAGATTTATTCTCGCTTCTGCGATAAAGAAGAACTTCAGCCGATATTGAATTCTATGATGATTTTCCCAGCACTGGTATATGTTTTCGAAGAATTAAAACAAGAGAATGGCATTGATAATTACTCGGGAAGAAATTGGTATGTTTCTTTGTCCAAAGCTTATGAGAAGCGTGGAATCGACTTGGCAGATGAACTGTTGAATTCGGATAAGACATCTGTTCAGCTAGCTCAAGAAGCAATGGAGCTACCGTTAAATGCTGCATTAAGAAAATTTGCAGATTTGTTTGAAAATGGTGAGGAAGAGGATGATATCTAAATGAAATTATATTTTATGAAAAAAGAAGCATTGGACATCCTCAAATCAAATCTTGATACGGTTTATAATATGTACTTCACAGAAAAAGATAATAAATGGCTATGGAAAGTCTGCGGAGGAGATCCATTTGTTGAGTTCAAAGAGATACAGGATTTCCAATTAGCACCTATAGATTCTGATATGTCCAAAGGTGAAGTTGAGTTTGCTAACTGTAAAATTATTTATAAGCATTTGTCATTTTTAACAGAGTCACAGGCTTGTGATGAAAGGTTATGGGCAGGAATGTGTCACTCTGTATATTATAGTTATCTGAGAAAAAGATGGGACTATGATACAAAATCTCCGAAAAATCAGAAGGAGGCTGTATCAAATGTCAAATCGAGATTTTTCTTTTCTGGTGGTACAAGAGCAGGACTATTTAGAAATTCTATAGCGAAGTGTTGGTGGGTTGGTAGAAATACGTACGATCCAAGTAATGTAAATCCATTTGAAAAGCTTGATATTATAGGAAGCAACGATATTAGTAGTAAAATCTCGGACATTTTTTATAGTAATAATTTCTCAGCAAATCCGATTATTTTGAACGGTATCGTTAAGGCATTCAAGAACTTCAAAGATGAAAACATACAACTATCACTCAAGGAACATATAAGACCATCATTGCAGTTTTTAAATGCAGTGGGTGGTGGAGTTGTTTTGGACTGTCTCGATGAAGATGAAATTGCAGACATGCTCATTGATAATATTTATGGTATTATACAAGGTGATCAGCAAAGTGTGGAAATTGAGGCTGAATCCGAAGAATACGAAGATATGGATATTGATGGTAATGAAATACCAGAAGAGAACATTGAAAAAAGTACTCAAAATGAATATGTAGTTGTTGGTCAAATAGTGAATGTGTATGTGAAAGAAACTGATGAAATAAAATCAATACTCGTAAACTATCTCCCAAACTCTACAAAAATTCCACCATTGGCAAAAAGTCTTATAGGATGTTATATTGGTGATGAAGTATTATTTCAAGGAAAAACATATTTGATTAAGGAAATTCAAAAGTAAATAATATGTTTTAGGTGTTGCACAAGTCCATCAAAGCTGAATTCGTTCAGTTGTGACTAAATGGATTTTATGCTATAATAAAATCATCTTTCAACCCCATTAACGATAGCTTGAATTTGCAATAATAGTTCTTGCAAAGAATTATAACAAGTAAAAATTGCTTTTGCACCCCCCTAACTGACTACTATTTGACTACTTTTGGAAAATTTAATATGCCACATTTTGCCTTGATTTGCGTGTTTTGAGGTAATTTTAAAAGTGATACTCATTCCTGTTATACTCATTTTGCCCTTGCAAATCTCGGCATATTACGGCAAATCGGGAGGAATTGTACTTTGATTAAAATAATGTTTGTGTGCCATGGTATGACTCACGAACGCTTTACAAACCGCAATATTCCTTTGTAAATCTCGGCAAATCACGGTCAGTTGAAAAGTACAAGACTACCAAAAGACTACTTTTCAACGGTTTTAAAATCAGCTTTTATGCCTTATCGTTAATAGGGTTAGAACGAACATTATTATTGCCGAGTTATCGTTAAAAGGGTTGTAACAGAAAGCAATTCCCTATACCTATATATAACAGCAGTTTTTGCTGGGTGTGATTTGCTTTGAATGAGTCTTATCTGAGTAAGTAAATATCATTTCTACACCGCAGTTCATAAGCTTAAATAATGCAGACTACTAAAAGACTACTTCTCCCCTATTCTAAATTTTAAAAACATAAAACATCACTTATTTGATAGTTAATATATTTATTATCATCCTGTACAATTTACAGGGTGTTTTTTATACATAAAAAGCAGTAACATTTTTTAATGAGATTGAATTCACCAAGCAAATGGTTTATACTTAAATTATGTGATACAGTTTCTCTTGAAAAGTTAAAACAGATTTCTGATGTGATTGAAGTTACATTTTAGCAATCAATCATTCTACCTAATGGTGAGCAGATAAAAACGAGTAATAAACAGGTGGTAATTACCATGGACTTATTATTAAACAACATTCTTCATTTGTCACAAGAAGAGATTAACAATAGTAAAATAGAATTTAATATGCAAGCCGGAAGAGGAGGACAACCATTTCTTGATAGATGGTTAAAACATTCTGAAGAAGATAAAACAAACGGTACTTGCAAGGACTGTTCATATTGGGGTTGGTATGGAAAGCAGAGAAACTTTTATCCTGGGCAATGGGTTTTTAGTTTCGCAAAAATGCCGGAAGATGAATGGTTGCTTATTTCGGCTGCACAAATAATAAATACTCCATCCGATGATTGGGCTGATGTTCAAGTGCTTGATAGATTTGTTCCATTATTCGGAAGGCTCATCATCAAATGCAAGAAAGGTAATACCTTCTCAAGATATGTATTTAATTTGAGCAAATATCTTGATCAAGCAATTGTTCGAGAGGTTCTTCCATGTGTTTATAGTGGTGAAAAGTTTGAAGGATATGACCGTGTGCATCTGCCATATCATAGATTATCTGACATTTTCAATGGTCGGATTCTCCCAACTTATTATGAAGCCTTAAAAAAGATAACAGGAGTTTATTGTTTAACTGATACTCACACAGGAAAGTTATATATTGGTTCTGCAACAGGCGAAAAAGGAGTTGCCCAAAGATGGGGTAATTATCTAGATTCCAAGCATGGCGGAAATAAAAAACTTATCGCACTCTATGAACAGAAGGGTGCAGAGTATTTTGAGAAGTATTTTACATATACATTGTTAGAATATTTTGGTTTGTCATATGACCCTGTGAAAATTATTGAAAGAGAGCAATATTGGAAACATTGCTTTGATACGATTAAGAATGGTTATAATGACAACTGATAAAAATGTTTTGAGATATTGCCCTGTTTGATGAATGGAGTAACTCAACACTTGTATCGGTTCGACATACCCATTTTAAGGCGAAAATAGGTGTTCCACTATTCTCTTGTACATTGGGTACGAAATGCGTTACTCGTTGGAGAATCGAGCCATGTGGAGTGCGTGGTTCTGTTGACTAAGGTACACAAGTAAAAGTATAAAAAAGGCTTGAAAAATAAAGTTTTTCCGAGGGTTGGGATGTAAATTCGGGTCCTCGGATTTTCTGCGTTTTTGGGGTAACAAAGAGGCTAATTTTTATAGTTGGATAGATGGAAGTGTTGATTTAGAGTTGAGTAGACAAAAAGAATGCCACAATTGACAATTCAACTGTGGCTTTTTAATTTAAAAATGTAGTATTGAACTCAAGAGATAATTGAACAAGAACTACGATACGGACACCTTGCAGTAATGCATGGTGTTTTCTGTCTAAGGGAGTTGCGTAAATTTGTCTGTGAGTATTGACAAATTTACTAATCGGTATTATAATATATAATGTTAAAGTGTAAATGGACGGAGGTTATTCGATGAGAAAAAGTATATCTTTTAATGTAGACGCAGATGTGTTTGATAAATTTAACATGGCGCTTAATCTTTCCGGTGAAACATCTGACGAGGCTGCAGATTCGTGCCTTCGTTGGTATATTGCCCAGACTTTCGGAAATGTATCGAAGGAATATACGCCGAGGGCAACAAGAACAATCGATTCTAATGAAAAAGATTTTTACGGTAAGGCACTTCAACGTATACCAATGTGGGCGTTAAAGCCAAGCCAATATAATCATAAGATAATCAAAGCCTACTTTATGGCAGAACATATCGCAGGAGAAGCAACCCTGCTGATGATGGAGCGTTTGTGCAGTGATAAAGAACGCCCAGATTTGTATGTTCCTACTTTCAAAAATAACTATTCACAGATGAAACTGGACGGTCCTAAATCTCATGGTAAGGTTTTTGAGGATGACGGTGACCGGGTTTGGATCTGGGATGAAGTAGAAGAAACCCTTATGAAATATAAGAACAGTTTTTATGTAGAGTAGGCATAACGATGAGCGTTTTAATTGATAACAGCATTACGATTTATGAGGCTCTTGAGCATATCAAAGACGGAAAATATGTTATGCCAGCATTCCAAAGACAGTATGTATGGAATATGGAACAGATTGAAAAACTGTGGGACTCCATTCTTTTGGATTATCCGATTGCTACATTCCTATTCTGGCATGTCGATGATGACAATGTAACATGGGATACTTATTTCTGTAATTTCCTATCCTCTGTTACATTTGATAGCCGCAAGCAGGCTGACAGCGTAAATTATGAATTATCGAGCATTGATGTAAAACTGACCGATACGGCAGTACTTGACGGGCAGCAGAGACTCACTTCTCTCTATTTGTCCCTGTTTGGTGATGCGTTCATCCGTCAGAAACACGCACGGAAGAAATCTGGCGGTGGCATCGTTACAAAACTTCTGATTGAACTTAACAAGAACAAGCTGACCGTAGATGAAGAAGAATACAACAGCAAGAAATATGACATCAAGTTCAGCGAAAAAGTAGGTAAATTGAGTCCGACTCAGTTCGAAATTAGAAAGATTCTTGAACCGAAGTTCCAGGATGAAACTACCAGAGAAAAAGCCATCGAAGATACAATTACAAATGTTCCAGCAGACAGCAAGGATTATGCGAGGGGCATCTTAAATAAACTCTATGAGAAGATTTTTGTCGAAAAGCTTATTCGTTATACTGAAATCCGGGATATGAAACAGGATGATGCGCTTGAGATGTTCGTTCGTTTCAATAGCGGTGGTAAGGCACTTCGTAAGTCGGAAATTACCATGTCTATCTTGGAAGCTTATTGGCCAAGTGCGAAGACAGAGTTCGGGAAACTGCTTGTAGACTCTTATGCCGGATTCGGTTCCGATTTTATCATCAGAGCCGCACTGATGCTTTATGGTGATGTCATCAAGTCAAACATAAACAAGCAGATAGCGGAAGAATTGAAGAATAACTGGAGCGAGTTCAAGAAGGCACTTAAGAACCTGGAAGCACTCCTCAAGGAAATGAAGATTGAAGTCAGCCGTTTCTCAAGCAGTTGGAATGTCCTACTCCCTATTGTATATTTCATTTATTATAATCCTGATTATAAAGACAATACAGAAGGCGTTCGTGCTTACCTGGTAAGAGCCATTCTGTTTACCTATTTCCAGTCAGGCACTACAAGTAAGTTGCAGCAGATGAAGAGCAATATCAATGAAAACGATTATGAGATTACTGTTGATATGCTGAACCAGATGAATGAACTTCGTGTAACCGATGGCAAGATTGAGGATATTCTCAATTCTGAAAAAGGCAGCCGTGTTGCCGGAGAGGCTCTTTACTATCTCAGTCTGGATTGGATTAACAAGAACTTCAAGTACGAACAGGATCACCTGCATCCGTATGACAGATTTGACGGTAGCAAACCTGTTTCTGTAACTATGGATGTGTGGCGCAGATGGCGCGGAAACCGTAACCGTCTCCCCAATCTCCAACTTCTTGAAGGCCGCAGCAACGGAAGTAAAAATAATATGCCATTGATTGAGTACTATAACGATATGAACGATGATCAGAAGGCAAAGTTCCGTAAGGAGGCGTTCATCCCGGATGACGTTGGGTTAGAACTTGAGCATTTTGAAGAGTTTTATGAAAAGCGTAAGGAATTGTTGGCAGAAAAAATCCGTCAGATACTTGGATAAAAATAGTATTATATGAATTGGAGGTGTACCACAGTGCCAGACATGAAACAGATACATGATTTTGCTGTCAAATGGTGCGATAAATTTCGTGATCAGAATATTAATTATATAGAACTTGTCGATCATTGGATGGCTGATGATTGTGCTGCTCTTGGTTTTGAGATGGATTGTGGTCACGCTTTTTCTGAGAGATATGGACAGGCAGCAAACAACCATGAGGCTCTGAATAGAATCATTGATGATGTCACAGACATCCTCCTGCTTGGGTCTGCAATTTATTCTCAATGGAGATATTTTAACCATTGGGCATATGACGCAGCAGAAATATTGGCACCCCAAAACCGAGCGTGGTTTATTCTGGCACTTAGTCGTTTGTCATTGCTTTCCGGGGATAATCCGTTTATATTCCAAGGAACATTAAAGAAAATGCGTATTGTGTCTAACAATATCTGCTACGGACCTATGCCTGAACCGGACAAAGAAGTAGAACAGCATCTTACCATCAATGATGAAGGTCGGGTTTGGTTTTCCGGATATAACTTTGGTCACAGTGGAGAAAGATACGAAAAGGCACGAAGTAAGAATTTTAAGATTGAAAAAGTTGCTACTAACAGATTACTCTGTGCAATTGCAGCTTATTTTGGAAATGAATACGATGAAATTTTTGCTACAGATATTGGCAATTGGGAGATGGAACTAACAAATACCGAGGGAACGGTGTATAAATTCCGTGGTTCGCTTTGTGCTGATTTTGACTATGAGGGCATCGATTTATCTGACCTTGTACGTAATACTGTTGGTATGGATGATTTGTATGTCTTTGATGGAAATTGCAAACCGGATGTGATAAACAGAATCGCATTGGACTATCACAGAGTCACAAAAATAAAACCTAAGGAAGTGCCGGAAGGAGCAACTTGGGAATTTGTTACATGGGATTACACAGAGCATCTAATTATTGACAGAGAAACAGAAACCCTTGAACACATCCAAAATATAGGGTCTGGCTGTAAGGTTTCTCGTAAGTATGAAATTGAAGGAGGAATTGAAAGTCTGCTTGAAAATTTCAATGCAGAGGATTTGTTTTCACACATTGAAGGGAATCCCGACGATGTGATAGATACTCCAAACGAAACCAAGGATTATAAAATTACGATTGACTATAAAAAGACCCCACAAAAGGTCATCGCAGGGTCATTTGATAAAAATGGACTGCCGGATAATTTTGAGGAGTTTGCAGATGCGGTATTTGATTTCATACGTTTTTATGGTTGGGGAGAGATACTTGACCCATCTGTGTATGGTAAAGTAAAACGCAGGACAACGGATTATATCTATTGCAGCGTGGTCTTTGAAGAAGGGCAAAAATCCTATTATTATCTGACGGGCGATGACAGCATCGAGATTGGTGATTTTGTGCTTGTGCCTGCGGGCAAAGACAACCATGAGGCGGTTGTGCAAGTGGTAGATATAGAATATTTTTCCGCAGAAGATGTGCCTCTGCCTGCAGAAAAGACAAAGCATATTATACGGAAATGTACGGATGAAGATTTCGATTTACCAGAGCCAGAATAACACATATCAAGAGTTTGTGAAAAGGTAGGTGGAATAGGTGATTGTTGATTATAGTGAATATATAACGGAAAAAGCAAGTAAAGGAATTGTAAACTCTGTATATGTAGAAAACGGATTACCATTATTTAAGCATGACTCTGTATGTCCTTTCTGCAAACAAAAAATTGAAAATGTGATACACCATAAATCGAAAACAGATTATCCTGAATGGTTATGGGGGCGGTTTGACCAGAGCGAATTAGTTGTTCAATGCCCCAATTGTGGTTGGTGGGAGTATAAATACTCAAATCAGAGCGATGCCATAGTAGATGGGATAAGAGCAATGGATTTGGAGTATTCCTCTGGAATTTTGAAAACATATGAAGATTCTGACATAGATATACCACTCGAGGTCCTCCGTAAATATATAAATAAAGACACAAGCGTAATTTACAATATTGATGCACATAAAATGGAGGAACTTGTTCGGTCGGTTTTTTCTGATTTTTACCCATCTTGCAAGGTTAAAGCTTTCGGAAAAACAAGGGATGGTGAAAAAGATGGATTGCTTATTGATAATAGTGGTAAACAATCACTAATTCAAATTAAGAGAAGAACAAAAGCAAATGCTACAGAAGGTGTTGAAGCTCTCAGAGCGCTGATTGGAACAACTGTAATTGAGGATAACGTGCGAGGCTGTATTTTTGTATCAACAGCAGACCACTTCTCTAAACCCGCAAAGGACTATGCAAGTAATGTAATTAATAAAAACATCGTAGACACATTTGATTTAATAGATTGCAAGGAATTTTTAAGAATGGCAGATTTAGTTAGAGATAAGCTACCGGATGTTTGGACTAAATTATTAAAACTATAGGTGGATATGTTCCCGTTGACAAGTAAATGTAAAAAACATCGTGGATTTGTTTCCGTAAACAAGAAAACGGCAAAGCCATTCTGCATATCCAGACAAGCCACGTGGAGTGCGTAGTTCTGTTGACTAAGGTACACAAGTAAAAGTGTGAAAAAGGCTTGAAATAAGGGGATTTCGAGAGTTTTGGTTGCTAGAAATAATACCGCAAAAAATGTCATAAAAGCCTTTAAAAATCAAGGGAATTTTATGGTTGGATAGACAGGAATATTGAGATTGGGTCGATTATACAGAAGTGTTTACTTGTGATTTATGAAAAAAGAGAGAGTAAAAATAGGCTAATAATCATTTTGAAATATATCAAATGATAATTAGCCTATCGCAGGAAGGAGAGAATGTTATGCCTGGCAAAGTGAGAGTGATTCCGGCTAATACAAATGAGCCGATGAAACATGTTGTCATCTATGCTCGTATGAGTTCTAACACTATGGATCAGCTTGAGAGTCTTAAGGCACAAGTTTCTGGGCTGACAAAATTTATATCCGGGCATAACAACTGGAAACTGGTCGATATTCATATAGATATTGCATCTGCTAAAAAAGATTCTTTTCGTCCTGTCTTTCATCAAATGATAGAAGAATGTAAAGCGGGACTTACGGATATAGTTGTGGTAAAAAGCATTAGTAGACTTGGAAGAGATACTGTCGAGGTGCTTGATGCAATAAATACTTTAAGAGAGTCACAAGTGCGAATTATTTTCAAACAAGATGAACTGGATACATTAACAGTGGGAAGTTCATTATTGATATCAACCGTTGAAGCTTGCACACAGGCTGAAAATGAAACACGAAGTGCTAATATAAAATGGGGTATAAAACAAAAAGTACAGAAGTAAGAACTGCAAATAGCCTTGAAATAAAGGATTTCGAGAGTTTGGGGTAAATTTGACAGGTTTGCTCCAAGCTCTCTTTTTGTGCCTGAGAGAATTGGTCGAGACTGATTTTTAGATAAGGCTGAGTTGACAAGATGAACATTGGCGTAGGTTGAGTGGATAAGATGTATATTTGGTAGTTTGATTTGACAGAATGGATGTGATTAAGAAGTATGAGAACTATGTTATTAAGTTTCAAAGCTGATGTATTTGAACGAGTGAAATCCGGAGAAAAGATATATGAACACAGGCGTGTTTTTCCAGATGAGTCGGTTAAGGCATATCTGTATATTAGTACGCCAGTCAAAGCTATCGTTGGAATAATGCGTTTGGATAATAGAGTTCAAATTGAGTCATGGAAGAAAAAATATTCATATGACGAGGCAACGTTATCAAGAATTGATAATTATTTAAGTAAGCATACCGTGGCAATGGAAATCACAGAGTTTCAAATGGCCAATGCGATTCCTCTGGAAAAACTGAGAAATGACTTACCCGGATTTGTAGTACCACAAATGTATTATTATATAGAGAATACGGAATTACTGAAATATTTAGAAAAGAATTTAGATCCAGTGGGTGAACCAATAAAACATTCATTTGATAATATTCCTCCTGAATTGATATGTACGCACTAGGCACGGTTGATTTATGATAGTTTATATGTTATAATGGGTCTATAAATATTTGCGATATAGAAAAGAGGGGATACCATTGATAGATACAACAGATTTATTAACAGTAACAGAGGTTGCGAAAAGATTGAAAGTTACCGCACAGTCTGTAAGAACACTGATAAAAAATGAATATTTAAAGGCAGAAAGAGTTGGAAGCCAGTGGCTGACATCAGAAGAGGATTTGAAACAGTATATAGAAAAGTATGATGTTGTTATAGAACCAGATGATCATGAAAGACTTGATGATAATGTTCCACCAATAGTAGCATTAAGTTTTTTTTCGGGTGCTATGGGCCTGGATGTAGGAATGAGAAATGGTGGGATAGACGCTCTTTTAGCATGCGAATTTAATAAGGCGTGCAGGATGACAATCGAAAAAAACAATCCTAACATTGGGTTGATTGGAGATATTACTAAATTTTCAGCAGCTGAAATACTTAAGATGGCGAAGGTTCCAGAAGGAAGAAAGGTTGATATTATTTTTGGTGGGCCGCCGTGCCAAGCTTTTAGTACTGCAGGAAATAGAAAGGCTTTTGATGATGAGAGAGGAAATGTGTTCTTAAAATATTTGAGCATAGTATCTGAAATCAAGCCAACATATATAGTAATAGAAAATGTTCGTGGACTTTTATCTACGCCGTTTAAATATGGAGATTTAGAGGAGCCTATCAAGGGTGGTGCGATGATGATTATCCTTGATAGATTAAAGGAAATGGGATATACAGTTTCTTTTAATCTTTATAATGCCGCATATTTTGGAGCTCCTCAAATTAGAGAGCGTGTTGTAATAATAGGAAAACTAGGAGATGAGAAGGTAAGTTATTTACAACCTACTCATAATGAAAACGGAACAGATGGATTAAAGAAGTGGAGAACATTAAAAGACGCATTTGATAATTTGCCTGAAAATGTAGAAAAGCATTATATTGAATTTCCAGAGAAGAGATTGAAATATTATAGAATGCTCAAAGAAGGACAATATTGGAAAGACCTTCCTTTAGATATGCAAAAGGAGGCAATGGGAAAATCCTTCTACTTGGGAGGCGGTAAAACAGGATTTTTAAGACGATTATCTTACTCAAAGCCATCGCCAACATTGGTTACAAATCCAACTATGCCAGCAACGGATTTAGCGCATCCGACAGAAGATAGACCATTAAGTGTAGAAGAATATGCTTGTATCCAGGAGTTTCCACAGGATTGGCAGATATGTGGTGCTATACTTGATCAGTATAAACAGATTGGAAATGCTGTACCTATTAAATTGGGGGAGGCAATTGCCAAAACTATTCTCGATGATATGAAAGGTATACATTATAAAAATACTGGATTTTCGTATTCAAGATATAAAAATACTGACGAGATTTCCTGGATGAATTTTATGAAAAAACAACTTGAGAAAGCGGCGGAGTAGATGAAACAGGGCAACTGCATAGTGATTTTGCAGTTGCCCTAAATTTTTAATTATTTGTCAGAAATAATGTCCGTGTTTTGTGACGTGATATTACGAAGAAATTCCTGGTAGGAGTCTTCATTCATATTGCAATCAGTAGCAATACCTGTAGTTACATGAGCGTTGATAATATTATTGAGTGAATCCCACTTATATGCAGGAAGCTTCTGACCTGCGACAGTTCTGGTGCCAAGTCTATACCATTTTTCGATGGTAGTGCCTGTTCTGATTGCACTCGATGAGCTGTTCTCTGTGTTAGATTTATTCTTGATCTGAAGTAAAACAGCACCATCAGAGGAACAAAAGTCAATTGCTCTAAGCACGTTTCCGTTACACCAAATCCAACCGTATGGTCGGGTAGAAACACTGATGTATTCCTCTAGAAGATTACCTTGAATATTTTCTGCACTCATAAAAAGATTATGATATGCGGCCATACGTGCAGCAAAAGTTTCATCTGCGTTCATTGCAATTTGCACAATTGTTTGTATTGCGGGATCAGAACAGCTTCCTTTTGGAGAGGCTTTTCTTCGGCTGGGTGGATTTGCAGTGGCATCGGCATATTCCTTTATCCATTTTTCAAGATAGTCCATATATGTAGCAGAATCGCTTAGTTTAATATTAGGGAACAAAGACAGATCAGTTAAGCCAACCTCAAATATAATTCCTAAATCATTCAACTCTGGTTTGTTTCCTGCGAGTGAAGCAAATCCTTGCCTGAGTATGTCGGTGGAGACATTAAAATCTCCTAATGTTTTTGTTAATTGTTTTGGCATAAATTTATCCTCCTGTTATTTTAACGTTGGTTTAATGGCAGAATCGTTCCTGTTGAAATAAAGTTCTGAGTAGGTATTGCCACAGAAAAGTTCCAACATCTGATCCAAGTGCCATAGGTTGTTCTCGGCTTTTCTTAGTTCTTCAAGTGGCATCCAGAATACTTTGCCTTCATCAGATGACTTCAGCTTGCCATTAAATTCATTTGTCTTATATAAAAATACGATGTATCTGGAACCAATGTATTCAACCCAGTCTTTTACTCCACAAAGTTCTACATTTTTAATGCTAAGACCTGTTTCTTCCCGTACCTCACGAATAACAGAATCTACAAATGCTTCTCCTGGTTCAACATGACCGCCTGGGAAGATTAATCCTTTTATGTTATGTACAAGCTTTTCTTCAACGAGTACATTTCCACGGCCATCATAGGTCATACACATATTCGTAAGTTCGACCGAGGTTTTACGATTCATTCGTTCCACCTCAATCCTTTATTGTTTCCATGATGTCTTCCAATTTACAATCCATAGCCTCACAGATTTTGAGAAGAACATCAGTGGTGATGTTTGCGCCTTTGCCTAATTTGGCAATGGACGCTGCACTGATTCCGGCAGCATCCTTAAGATCATTTTTATTCATTTCTTTGTCGATTAACATTTTCCACAATTTGTTATAACTGATTCGCATAATCGACCTCCTTGTTTTATAGCCAAAAATCAAATGAATCTTCTTGCTGGCTATCGGTAAGGTAGTTTCTCAAAAGCTCCACGTCTTTACTGATATCACGTGGCTTGATTCTATTGATTACCTTTTCTTCAACCTCTGGTGTCCAGTAGATTTTCAATTTTTCCCTGGCTCTTGTGATAGCAGTGTAGAAGATATTGTGTGTTACTAGTTCCTCAACTTCATCTGTAATAACTATCTTTACAGAGTCATATTCGAGACCTTGTGCTTTGTGTATTGATACAGCATAAGCAATTTGGAATGGTACAACAGTGAATGAGGTACTTTCATCTCCATCTTCGTCAGCACTCTTTAATTTGTGTACACAAAATCTAACTAACGATTTTCCTTCGCTTTCCCAACATTCAAGTAGTTCGAGGTTAATACGCCGGAGATCACTTCCATCTACTACCTTAGGTATCTCAACATCAAACTGTATACGTTCTTCATAAGTGTCTGGGGCTAAGATTTCAATGCCCATTATGATTCCCTTCATATTATTGTGTATGACAGGGAAAAACCTATCCGAATCAAGAAAGAGAATAGGGTCTCCAACTTTATACTGTTGAATGTCCCATTGAACTGCAGGGTTAGGATTACTTTCCTGTAAGAATCGGTTGATGTTGTTGATTCCGTATAAGCCGTCATAATTCAGACAAAGGATAGCCTCTCCTGGTTCAAGAGAAGAGAGTAAGGATTCATCTACTTTTAAGGAGTAGCTTTCTCTTTCGATGACTTCTTTTGCGGTATCATCCATCTGTCTGACCTTATCCCATAGTTCAAGTAATCGTTTATCCTTGGTTCGATGAGGCTGGGTAAGTTCAAATACGGCACTTTCCGGTAAAAATGCTTTTAATACCGAGAACCAATTTCCAAACTGAATTGCATCGATTTGATAAGTGTCCCCAACCAATAAAAGCATTTCAAAGTTTGCTTTTTGTAATACCTCAACCATATCTTTATTACTAACGGTACTACATTCATCGATAACTAATAATTTATATTTTGCAAAAGCAGACCCTTGGCGTTTGAAACTTTCAATTGTTGAGAAAGCTGTATTTTCTGCATCAATCTTTCGCATCAGGTTCTCTTTTGCTGGATTTGTTTGGGTTAGATATAATTTGGCATCATCATTTAAGTAGTGAGAAACATGATTTATAAGCGTAGATTTTCCTACACCTGCAGAACCGTATATTACACCTACTTTTGACTCTGAAAATATACGAGTGATGATGTCCTTTTTTTCATCACAATCAATTTCGTAATCACCGAATAGTAGCCATAATTCAACATCGTCACTGTAATTTTCTATGCCGGATTCTGATAACTCTTGTAGTTTTTCAATTACAGTGCAAGTATCGAGTTTGTAATCGTTTATAAATACTTGATTATGCTCAAGCATTAAATCACTTTCAGGTCTGTGTCCTGAATAAAGGCTATCGTTATACTTTTCGATAAGAATTGGATAATCCGGAAAATTACCCAACTCATCAATATCAGTGAAAAGTTGACCTTTACCTTCTGTGTTATTCCTTATAAATCTTGCGAATAATTCAGGGCGTTTGTCTTTACAAGGAATACAGTCGAATACAGCTCCTAATTTTGGATTATGTCCAACAGGAGATCTGTTAAATGGTAAAGAATCAAACTGCCTGCAACCGTTTGATAAATACAGACCAGAAAGATAACTGTTTCCGGCGTGTATCCATTCTTCATAGTATTTGCTATAGTATCCGTCTGAATATTGGCCTTTAATAATAACGTTGTTCATGTTGTAAAGCAGATATCGTAGCACGTTTTTACCACTTCGGCCTTTTCGTATAAGCTTTCTGCATTCATCTAAAATTGGAATAAACACAGTAGATTTAAGGTTGTTTTTCCATTCGAGAGTAATTCTATAATAGGCGTTATCCGGGAAGTCCATCAGAGCAGTCAAGGTGTACCTTGTTCTAGTAAGGAACTCACAGATTAAGCGTTGCTCTGGATACGGTACTCTTTTTTTCTCGCCTTTTATCAGTTTGATAAAATTTTGAAATTCACAGTCACGAATGGATACCTCCCAGCCGTTAATAATGATGATAGGCATTGTTTTTCCTAATATTTCGATAGTCTCATGTACGAGATGAAACTTTGATGCGTAATTGCTTTTGATTGGTAGTTTAGTAAAAGCAATTACCCTATTAGATTTGGACTTGTTTTTTCTATCATCTATTGGTGTAAATGTGATTTCATAATATATGTGTCTGTTAACAAACAGTGGCTTAATTTTCTGAATATAGTATTTGTCATTTTTTTCAGCTTTGAATTCCACTGGATATCGTTCTATTTTTTCAGAAATCTTTTTATAGTATTCCTGTAAGGTATCATCTAAATGAAGAGGAAACTTATCTAAATTATGCAGTACCTCAATACCAAAGTAGTGCCAGACAAGATTTTTCGCTTCTAGCAGGTACTGGTAATACTTAAGCATTAATCGTTCAGAGCCGTCTTCATCCAATGTATATTGTGTGGTGACTACTTCCAGGTAATTATGGAATTTATATAAAGTGTACAGTTCACTGTTTATCTGTGCAAACTCTATGGCCTTTGCTATGTTTTCGGCAGTGATAGGTATTTCTCTGCCGTTGGCATAAAACTTGAGCATGACATGATTTATGAACTTTGTCAGCTGCTCTAAAATATCTTGAGAAATAGCACCACGAGAATTGTTTTCTATTTCATCTAAATGCCTACATATGACGTTGTCTATTTTACGGATGGATTCATCAATTGATGGCATCAACATCCTCCTTTCCGATTAATAATTTTCTCCATCGTCCCAGTCATCGATAAACGCATCATACGGAAATGTTCCAGCAAACTGGTCGGGATGAAGCTTTACATACAAATTGCGTATTTTGGTTCTGGAACTTCCTAAAAAAGGAGTTGTAGAGCCACTGACTAAAAAGCTGTTGCTTATATTGTTTAATTCGCCAAGCAAACCCAAAACATATGATTTTAAAGATGGATCAGCAAATGTATCTGCTTTTGACATCCATTTGGTTTCATACAAGTCTTTTATTTTACATGGCAGAGTCATGTCGATTAATGATGCAGCATAGTTTTCTCCGATGAGAATAACCATGATTTCATCATAATCTGCTGTGAATTCTTCAAGCAGTAAATTGTCTTCAGAAGAATAGAGGGATTCATTTGGCTGTTCTTCTGGAAGTCGAACACTTGTTGTTCCGGCATTACTGTTTCCATCTAATCCATTTACCAGGTTGCTTACTGCGTTACCCCACGCATCGGCTACTGCCTGTCCAGATGCCAGCGTCTTCTCTTTAAGAATATCATGTGGGGTTTTATCAGCACTCTTCGGAGTGCTTTTTTTCTTGCCCGAGGCTTCTTTTAAAATTTCTAAAAACAAGTCAGTAATCTTGGTAGAAGCATTAACAGCATTGATATCTGGGATATCATCTATAAATTCATCTACAAGTAATTGGAGGGTGTTAGCACCAAGGCTTTCGAGATACTCTGGAAATTTATATTCATCATCAAGGTGTGACAAAACAGTAGCCGCGATATTCGATAAGCCTGTATTTTCAGAATAATATGACTTGAATGTTTCTGGTTTGATATCGTCTAAAAGAACGCAAGCATAATCTTTAATCATATATTCGAAAAGTGATCGTGTGAATTGTTGAGTATTGCTTTTACCACCAATAACTCGTTTTAGTTTTCTAGCAAAGATTTTAAATCTCACGGATATCACCACCTTAAAAAATCTAAGACCACCTAAGTCCACCCAAACCACCGAGTTCCACCTACCCACTTATATATACTGGGTAGTGTAGAAAGCAAACAGCGAGTGCTTGCTATTTGTAAGGCTGTATTGGGAAATTGTTCTACCCAATATTATATCAGAAAAGAATGCAAAAATCTACACTTTCACAGTTTGTTAATATGCGTTCACAGAGAAAATTTACAAATGCAGTTATTTTACCTCTCTGACCTTTAGTTGAGTTCATTAGGTGGATTCAACTAAGTGCCAGAGGCACTTAAAAAATAAATATCACAAGGCCTGATTAGCTATAAGGGCATTGGGATACAGATATCGGCATCAATCACAGGACAACCTGTGAAAGGTGCGATAGAAGTACCCTTATTTCCTTATGCTCTTTTTCAGGCAATTCATGGGTCGGTACTTCTATAGGCACCGACCCTATTTGTTTCCTATGCCCTTCTGCAAGAACCAGGCAGAAAGGCAGGAAACTATGAAGATTAAGATTCGTTACGAGAACGAGTATCAGACCCTTGAGGTTGAGAACATGGAATTGGAGAAATGGTTAAACATCTCCGTTTCTGAAGAAGAGAGTCAGGAAGACTACGAAAAGAGAATCCAAGATGTAATCGAAGAGAGATTCAACAGACCCGATTACAACAGCTGGCACAAGCATGACCGTCATACTGGCAACGCTTATATGAAGAGCAAGGACGGGACAGTTGAGGTCAACACAGAAGAGGCAATCATGTTTAGAGCAGCTGATAAGTCAGCTTTCAGCAGTTCCATTGATGGAGTACATAACCAGTTTGAATACGAAGAGTGCTGTGAAACATTGAGAAGTCTTCTTAAACCTGCAGTAGCAGATATGGTCATTGCTATTGCACTTGATGGTTACACCGTTGGTGAGTATGCAGCAGAAATCGGTGAGGATGCCAACACTGTCAGTCATCGCTACAGAAGAGCAATCAACAAGTTAAAAAAAGTTTTTGAAAAAACGTCCTTTTAACCCTTCTCCCAAGGCTACCAGGTAGGAGGGTAACACCTCCAAGGAAATTCTATTTTGAAGGAGGTAATTCGCATGGAATTACAAGTATTTAACAGCACAGAGTTTGGCTCCGTAAGAACAGCAACTGTAAACGGTGAGATTATGTTTGTTGCAAAGGATATAGCAACAATTCTTGGATACAGCAATCCGAGAGATGCTATTAACAAGCACGTTGATGATGAAGACAAGGGGGTATCAAAATGCGACACCCCTGGTGGTATTCAAGATTTAACAATTATCAATGAGTCAGGTCTTTACAGTCTTATCCTTTCAAGCAAGATGCCTAATGCGAAGAAGTTCAAACATTGGGTAACGGCAGAGGTTCTTCCGGCTATCCGTAAGCATGGAATGTATGCCATCGATGAGATTTTGGAAAATCCTGATCTTGCGATTGCAGCACTTACACAGCTTAAGGAAGAGCGTGAGAGAAGAAAACAGCTTGAATGCCAGACACTAATTCAGCGTCAGCAGATTGCAGAGATGCAACCAAAGGCAAGCTACTATGACCTTATTTTACAGAACAAGAACACAGTTCCTATTACACAGATTGCAAAGGACTACGGTATGAGCGGTCGCAAGTTCAATGAACTTCTTCATGAACTGGGGATTCAGTACAAGTTCAGAAAGACATGGCTTTTATATCAGCAGTATGCAGAATGCGGATACACACAATCACGTACCTATGCAATCGATGAGAATAGAAGTGTGATGCATACCTATTGGACACAGAAGGGCAGACTTTTCCTTTATGATCTTTTAAAGAAAGATGGAATATTGCCAATTATGGAACAGGAGGATTAAAAGATATGGGCATTGATAAGTTTAATCATGAGGGTTATTCCGACCCGACTACATATGAGGCTCTTACCAATATCCATCGTGAAGAAGTGGCAGCTGATAAAAAGGCTGCCTATCTTCCGTTGGTATATGTTTGCAGTCCGTATGCGGGTGATATCGAGAATAATGTAAAGAATGCAAAAGTGTACAGCAGATATGCCGTTAAGGAGAATGCTATCCCAGTAACACCTCATCTTCTCTATCCACAGTTCATGGATGACGGCAATGATGCAGAACGAGAAATGGCTATGCACTTCAATTATGTACTTCTTGGAAAATGTACCGAACTCTGGGTATTCGGCGGAGTGGTTAGCCGTGGTATGGCTCGTGAGATTGGTGTTGCCAAGAAAAGAAGAATGAAAATCAGATGGTTTGACCATGCGATGAAGGAGGTAAATGAATATGCTTAATTTCACTATATACACAGCAGATTGTGTCGGTAATAACGGGAACTGTTTGTATCCCAACAAGATGATTGTTACCGACAAGGAATCCTTTATCACATCAACCAAAATGGATCATGTAACTGCAAAGTATAAAGGAAATTATCGCAGTAAGGATAATTTCGAGTTTTCCGACTGTATTCCGCTTGACTGTGATAATGACCATTCGGACAACCCGAATGAATGGGTAACTCCTCTTGATATAGCACTTGAAATACCGGGTGTTGCTTTTGCTGTATCGTATAGCAGACACCACAACCTTCCAAAGGGAAATAAGTCTGCTAGACCAAGATTTCATATCTTCTTCCCTATTGAGATTGTATCGGATGAGCAGGAGTATGCAGATATGAAACGCAGGATTGCCGATGCTTTTCCTTATTACGATGCCAACGCACTTGATTCGGCTCGTTTCCTTTATGGAAATGACTCTGATGAAGTGGAGTTCTATGAAGGGAATAAAACCATTCTTGATTATCTGGAAGAGGATGACTTTGCTGACTTCGATGCAAGTCTTGAGCAAGTACCAGAAGGTCAGCGTAACAGTACCATGAGCCACATTGCCGGAAAGATTATCAAGAGATATGGAAATACAGAAGAAACTTATCAGATTTTCCTTAAGAAGGCAGAACTCTGTAATCCACCACTCCCTGAAAGCGAACTTAAGGTGATATGGCGAAGTGCATCAAGGTTCGGTAACAAGGTGTCAAACCAAGAAGGATACATTCCACCCGAGGAATACAACTCTAACTGCAAACTAAAACCCGAAGATTTTTCAGATGTTGGACAGGCTACTGTTCTTGCACGGGAGTATAAAAATATTCTCTCCTACTCCCCATCTACCGACTATATGGTCTACAACGGAAGTTTTTGGGAGGAATCGAAACCAAAGGCTCAAGGCATTTCTCAAGATTTGACCGAAAGACAGCTTGCTGAGTCTGAAACCGAAATAAAAAAAGCCATGGATAAGCTCGTCAAAAATGGTGGTATGGAGATAATTGTATCTGTTGGTGCAAAGAAAGCTTTGCAGATGTTTAACAAGGAGCAGACACACACATATGAGATGTATGAAAATGCCCTGAATTACAAGAAATATGCTGTCAAACGCAGAGATACAAAGTGTATTTCCGCAACGCTCAAGGAGGCTCGACCTATGCTTGAAGTTGAACAAAGATATCTGGATGCAGATGAATTTTTGCTGAATACACCAAGCTGTACATATGACCTCAGACACGGACTTGACCTTGCAATCGAACATAATCCCGAACATCTAATTACGAAACAGACAACCGTTAATCCATCAGATGACGGTATGGATATATGGAAATCCGCACTTGATACTTTCTTCTTGGGTGACGATACCCTTATTGACTATGTTCAGAGAATGGTTGGTCTTTCTGCAGTCGGCAAGGTGTATGTTGAGGCCCTCATCATCGCATATGGAGAAGGTCGTAACGGCAAGAGTACCTTTTGGAATGTAGTAGCAAGGGTTCTGGGTACATACTCAGGCAACATCTCTGCGGATATGCTTACAGTCGGGTGCCGAAGAAATGTTAAACCGGAGCTTGCAGAGGCAAAAGGCAAACGAATGTTAATTGCATCTGAACTTGAAGAAGGTATGAGACTTAACACGGCAAATGTTAAACAGCTCTGCTCCACCGATGAAATCTATGCAGAAAAGAAATACAAAGACCCTTTCTCATATACTCCTACTCATACTCTTGTGCTGTATACCAACCACTTGCCAAAGGTTGGTGCGATTGATAAAGGAACATGGAGAAGACTTATCGTTATTCCGTTTGATGCAACAATTGAGGGTAATGCTGATATTAAGAACTATGCGGACTATCTTTTTGAGCATGCCGGCGGTGCAATTCTCAGTTGGGTTATTGAGGGATCAAAAAAGGTGATTAAAGATAATTACAAAATCACTCCTCCGCAAAAGGTCTGTGATGCAATTGAGCATTACAGGGACAGCAACGATTGGCTCTCATATTTTTTGAGCGAACGCTGTGAAATTGACTCATCATACATTGCAAAGTCGGGAGAGGTATATAACGAATACAGAATTTTCTGTACTCAAATGGGTGAATATATCCGCAGTACAACGGATTTCTATACTGCTCTTGAAACCATGGGTTTTGAAAAATTTCGTGACAGGAACGGCAGATACATTAAAGGCTTAAAACTCAAGACAGACTTTATGGAAGAGGACTAATGACAGTAGGTGTGACAGTTTATGACGGCTATTTACTATCCTTTTCTTATAGAATAAAAAAATAAGCTATATATATAAGTATAGGAAATGACAGTCGTACCCTGTCACACCTTGAATTGAGGTGAAAAAATGCGTGAAAGTGAAATTGAAAGAATATTAGTAAAAAAGTGAAGATAGATGGAGGTATCTGTCTGAAATGGGTATGTCCCTCATTTAACGGTATGCCTGACAGATTGATATTTTTACCAAACGGTCATTTTGGCATGGTGGAACTGAAAGCTAACGGCAAAAAGCCGAGAGCACTCCAGCTTGCACGGCATAAGATGCTGAAACAATTGGGATTCAAGGTTTATGTGATTGACGATGTAGAGCAGATTGGAGGAATGATTGATGAAATACAAGCCACATAGCTATCAGGAATATGCAATCAGATATATTGAAACTCATCCGATTTCAGCACTGCTGATTGATATGGGACTTGGCAAGACCTCAATTACATTGACTGCAATTCGCAATCTCCTTTTTGACAGCTTTGAGGTGTGCAAGGTGCTTGTAATCGCACCGCTCAGGGTTGCAAAAAGCACATGGACTGATGAGATAAAAAAGTGGGAGCATTTAAGCACTCTCACTTATTCACTTATAGTAGGCAATGAAAATGAACGACTTTCAGCACTCAATGAAAAAGCTGACATCTACATAATCAACCGAGAAAATGTTGACTGGCTTGTGAATAAAAGCGGATATAAATTTGACTTTGATATGGTTGTTATTGACGAGCTCAGTTCGTTTAAAAATCATCAGTCAAAGCGTTTCAAAAGTCTTATGAAGGTGCGACCGCTTGTAAAGAGAATTGTCGGTCTGACAGGTACTCCCTCATCAAACGGACTTATGGATTTGTTCGCTGAATTTAAAATTCTTGATATGGGTAAACGGCTCGGATATTTTATCGGGCAGTACAGGAACACATATTTCAAGCCCGACAAGATGAATGGTCCGATTGTGTATTCATATAAGCCTCTGCCAAATGCCGAGAATGCCATATACGAAAAAATATCAGACATCACGGTTTCTATGAAAGCAAATGAATATCTGAAAATGCCTGAGCTTTTAACAAGCAACTATGTTGTTGAACTCTCCAACAGCGAAAAGAATCAGTACGATGAAATGAAGAAAAGCTTGGTTCTTGAAATCACTGACGGAGAAATTACCGCATCTAATGCCGCCTCCCTTTCAAACAAGCTATGCCAGCTTTCAAACGGTGCAATTTACGATGACGAGCAGAATATAGTTGAAATTCACGACCGAAAGCTTGAAGCACTTGAGGACATCATAGAGAGTATGAACGGAAAGCCTCTGCTTATTGCATATTGGTACAGACACGATTTGGAACGGATAAAGAGCAGGTTTTCTGTTCGTGAAATCAAAACAAGTGAGGATATTTCCGATTGGAACGATGGAAAAATTCCCGTTGCACTTATTCACCCTGCAAGTGCCGGACACGGACTTAATCTTCAAAGCGGTGGTTCAACACTTGTGTGGTTCGGCTTAACCTGGAGCTTAGAACTGTATCAGCAGACAAATGCAAGGCTTTACAGACAAGGCCAGAAAAACACCGTTGTAATTCAGCACATAATCGCAAAAGGCACTATTGATGAGCAGATTTTAAAAGCACTGCAAAGGAAAGATAAAACACAGTCAGATTTGATAGACGCTGTTAAGGCGGATTTGGGAGGTTTTCTAAAATGACATCAAAGGAATATTTAAGTCAGGCATATCACCTTGACAAGAGAATAGACTCAAAGATTGAACAGCTGAAAGCACTCAATCTTCTTGCAACAAAATGCACATCCACATTATCGGATATGCCGAAAAGTCAAAGCATCAGTAACTCCCGTTTAGAAGATACTGTTGTAAAGATTGTTGATTTGCAGGAAGAAATCAACAGGGACATAGACAGGCTTGTGGATTTAAAACGTGATATTGTTAGAGCAATAAAAAAGGTTAAAAAGCCGGAGTATCAGATACTTCTTGAACTGCGATATTTATGCTTTAAGACCTGGGAGGAAATTGCGGTTAAGATGAATTGCAGTATTGACAATGTGTTCAAGATGAGGAATAAAGCCTTAAAAATTTTTGAAATTCCTGAAAGTTGACAGTAAATTCCATAGAATTACAGTATGGACATCTGCTATAATATAAACAGTGAAATAGACTTTGAAAGCCTTGCAGAGAAATTTGCAGGGCTTTTCTTATGCCAAAAAGGAGGAGTTTATGCCACATAAACCAAAGCAGGGTTGTGCATATCCAAACTGTCCAAAACTTACAAACTGGCGGTATTGTGAGGAACATCAAAGGCTGATTGCAAAGCAGTACAACCGATTCACACGAGCGGTTGATGTCAACAAGAAGTACGGCAGAGCGTGGAAAAAAATTCGTGACCGCTATGTGCAGGCACATCCGTTGTGTGAGCAGTGCCTCAAACAGGGAAAAACAACACCTGCCGAGGAGGTTCACCATATCATCCCGCTCTCAAAAGGCGGTACACATAGTACAGATAATCTAATGAGCCTTTGCCAGTCCTGCCACAACAAAATCCACCACGACCTTGGAGACAGATAAAAATTATCTTGAATTTTTGTTGATTACCACCAATATGGGTAGGGGGTATCAAAATCTCTGCGAAGCGTATAGCGGACAACGGCGGAGGGTGTCACACACAAAAACGGCAGTTCAAACGGGGTATTAAAAATTGTGAAAGAAGGTGATTTTATATGGCAAAGGACGGTACAAACAGAGGTGGCAGACGAGTTCGGGCCGGTGACAAGCCAATGTCCGTTGCGGAAAAATTGCAAAAAGGTCAGGCTGTTCGGCTAATGAAAAACGATATACCCGTGCTTACGAGTGCGGAACTTGAGGCCGTTGACCTACCTGAGGGTGCAGTTGTTGAAGGTGCGGATATGCCAAAACCGGCAGACTATCTTTCGGCAAAGCAGAAGAACGGAGTGCCTCTCGGAGCAGATGAGATATACAAGGAAACTTGGTTGTGGCTTAAAGAGCGTGGTTGTGAACGGCTTGTCAATCCGAGATTGATTGAAGCGTATGCTCAGGCATTTGCAAGATACATTCAGTGTGAGGAGGCAACGAGCACCTACGGTTTGCTTGGAAAGCACCCGACCACGGGCGGAGTAATCTCATCTCCATTCGTACAGATGAGTCAGCAGTATCAGAAAAGTGCAAACCTTATCTGGTATGAGATTTACGATATTGTAAAGCAAAACTGCACGGTTCCGTTTGAGGATAACCCGAACGATACTATGGAGCTTTTGCTCAGAAGGAAGATAAAATGATGAACGAACAGAACGAATTGGCACAATTTTTAAAAACACTTAAAAGATATAAACACAGGCTGAAAAGGCAGGAACTTTTAACCTTGAGAGGACAGGCACTTCACGGTGACATAGCAGGAGCAAAGAAAGGCTTTTGTGTTTTGATGGAGGGAAGGAAAATGCAATATGAATAGAGTATCGGAGATGAACCTTGTTGACATAGACAAGCTGATTCCGTATGTGAATAACGCAAGGACACATTCAAAGGAGCAAATCAACAAGCTGAGAGCATCAATCAGAGAATTTGGCTTTATCAACCCCGTAATAATTGACAGAGATTATAATGTCATTGCCGGTCACGGCAGAATTATGGCATCAAAAGAAGAGGGCATTGATAAAGTGCCTTGTGTATTTGTAGACTACCTTACCGATGCACAAAAGAAAGCATACATACTTGCCGATAACAGAATGGCTCTTGATGCCGACTGGGACGAGGAACTTTTGAAGGTAGAAATTGAATCACTGCAAGGTGCTGATTTTGACTTGAGTCTGACCGGATTTGACGAAACCGAGCTTGCGGGATTTTTTGATACTGCCGATGACGCAAAAGAAGATGATTTTGATGTTGAAGAAGAACTCAAAAATCCTACAATCACAAAAAACGGTGACCTCTGGTTACTTGGAAATCACAGACTACTTTGCGGTGACAGTACTAGAGAAGAGGCCTACACGATTCTAATGAATGACAAGAAAGCAAATCTCGTTGTTACAGACCCGCCGTACAATGTAAACTACGAAGGCAGTGCGGGGAAAATTAAGAATGATAATCTTGAAAGTGATAAATTCTATCAGTTTCTTTTCGATGCATTCTCTTGTATGAAAAATGCTATGGCTGATGATGCAAGTATCTATGTTTTCCACGCAGATACAGAAGGTTTAAATTTCAGAAAGGCATTTGCTGACGCAGGCTTTTATCTTTCAGGTACTTGTATTTGGAAAAAGCAGAGTCTTGTTCTCGGAAGAAGTCCGTATCAGTGGCAGCATGAACCCTGTCTGTTTGGTTGGAAGAAAAACGGAAAGCACCGGTGGTATTCAAACAGAAAACAGACCACAATATGGGAGTTTGATAAGCCGAAGAAAAACGGTGACCATCCGACAATGAAACCTGTCCCCCTCATCGCATATCCAATTAAAAATTCAAGTATGAGCAATTGTATCGTACTTGACCCATTCGGTGGAAGTGGCAGTACCCTTATCGCCTGTGAACAGACAAATCGTATTTGCCATACCATTGAACTTGATGAGAAATATTGTGATGTAATTGTAAAGCGTTACATTGAACAGGTTGGTACTTCTGAAAATGTATTTGTTGTCCGTAACGGCAAAAAGGTTTCATACTCTGAACTCGTTAAGAAAGCAGAGGTTGAAAATGAATAGAAAGCTGACCCTCGGCAGTCTGTTTGACGGCAGTGGCGGGTTTCCGCTCGGAGGCTTGATTTGCGGTGTTACTCCTTTGTGGGCATCGGAAATTGAACCTTTCCCTATTTGTGTAACAACAAAAAGACTACCAAAGATGAAACATTATGGTGATGTATCAAAATTAAGCGGAACAGAACTTCCGCCAGTTGACATAATCACCTTTGGAAGTCCATGTCAGGATATGAGCATTGCGGGTAAACGAGAAGGATTATGCGGTACAAGAAGCAACCTCTTTTACGAGGCTATACGAATAATCAAGAAAATGAGGTGTAAAACAAATGGAAAATATCCCAGATTCATTGTGTGGGAAAATGTCCCCGGAGCATTCTCGTCAAACAAAGGTGAGGACTTTAGGACAGTCCTCGAAGAAATCTGCAAAATCAAAGATGAAAGACTATCTGTTTCTAAACCTAAAAGTGGAAAATGGACTAACTCAGGGGAAATCATGGGAGATGCATTCTCCGTTTGTTGGAGAGTCCTTGATGCTCAATACTGGGGAGTGCCCCAACGAAGAAAGAGAATCTACCTTGTCACAGATTTTGCAGGCGAATGTGCCGACAAAATACTATTTGAGTCAGAAAGCTTGTCTGGGAATCTTACGCAGAGCGTCAGCCAGAGGAAAACAGTTACCACAGATGTTAAGAATTGCATTGGAGCAACAGGCTTTGACGGATACAATGCAAAACTGACGGGCAATGTATCTTCTACAATCGGTGCAAACTGCGGAATGTCTACAGGCAGAAACGGAGTAGTTTTGAATGACCAAGGCGGTAACAGAATGGATATTACCGAAGATGTGACTTGCACACTTCGTGCTGAGGCACATCACCCGCCTTGCGTTATTGATTCAGCCGGTTTCTGCGCAGAACATTCAGCTAAAAGTCGAAGTATAGGCTATGAAAAGGAAATCTCCCCTACACTTCGTGCCGGCACAGTACCCGGAGCAGTGATGTTTGAAAATCATAGTCAAGACACACGATATACAGGGCCAATTGAAAAAGCACCCACCGTTCTTTCTACATATGGCACAGGCGGAAACAACCAACCTTTCGTAATTGAAAGTTCAAAATGTTTTGATGTCAGATTCACTTCTGAAGGGACAAAAAATGCAAGACATAATTGCTATCCTACAACAACAGCTAGAACGATTGATACAGGCGGAAACTCGCCCGATTCAAATCAAGGCGGAGTCGCAGTAGTAAGTATTCAAGGTTCAATGATTGGCAGAAAAGACGAAAATGGGCCACAGGGAAACGGTGTAAACGAAGATGTCAGTTTTACGCTCAATGCCACGGACAGACATGCTGTATCTTACGGTATCGACAGGTCAGCTTTCAATCAAGGTGTAAACGCAAAATATAATTTTGTGGTTGAATCCGAACTACAACCCACAATGGTTGCAAGAGGTCCGGGTGCTGTTGCACACTTGGCGTATTCAACCAGTAAAAACTCATATCACACAATTGCAGAGAAAAACATAGCAAATACTCTTGTTGCATCAGATTTCAAAGATCCGCCAACTGTAAGTGAAGAACCCTTTTACATAGTACGAAGATTAACTCCGACAGAATGTGCAAGACTTCAAGGCTTTCCGGATTGGTGGTGCAGTGGTCTTGAAACTGAAAACTCGACCGATGAAGAAATTGATTTCTGGAGAAAAGTTTTTAACGCATATGCTGAAATCAACGGCAAAAAGCCTAAAACTGACAAGCAGATAATCAAGTGGCTTAAAAATCCTCATACTGATTCTGCTGAATACAAAATGTGGGGCAACGGTGTAGCTCTCCCCTGTGTTGTTTTTGTACTTTCACGCATTGTCAATTCTACACAAGAAGAAGAAAATATCTCCTAATTGTTCTCGATTTTCGTATCTTGATTTTTCACCCTTTCAGAGTGATATATATATTACTAAATCAAGGAGATAATATTTATGAAATTTCCAAACAAAGAAACGGTTGAAAAATTAAGAAAAGAATATCCTGTCGGCACAAGAGTTGAGCTTGTAAGCATGGATGACTTTCAAGCACCACCCCTAGGTACAAAAGGTACTGTAAAAAGTATTGATGATACAGGCAGTCTGCTTGTTAACTGGGATAACGGAAGCGGTCTTAGTGTAATTTATGGAATTGACAAAGTACGCAAACTGCACACGGCAAAAACTATCTGTGATAATGAAAAATAAATACATATCTCACTGATGATAAGATTGTCAGTGAGATTTTTCATACTCGTCATTTCTATATATAGAATATTCATCTCATAAATACACAATATATCGAGTGTATCTTTGTGTAGTAATCGTATTGCTATTACTCCGTAATGACGGTAATATACAGTCACCAAAAGGCAAAGAAAAGCCTAAAGCAACGGAGGACATTATGAATACAAAGACAGCAAGACAGATTGAGGAAATGAAAAAGCAGACAATCGGTGTTGAGATTGAAATGAACAGTATTTCAAGGAGCAAGGCTGCAAAGCTTGCCTCACAATTTTTCGGAACAGGTCGATACAAAAACACAGCAGACCGCAACGGCTACTGCACATACTCGGCTTGGGACGAGCAAGGCAGAGAGTGGAAATTCCAAAAAGATGTTAGCATTGCAGGAATTGACAGTGAGAAATGCGAAATGGTCACACCAATTTTAAACTATTCAGACATTGAAACCTTGCAGGAGCTTGTAAGGATATTAAGAAAAGCGGGTGCAAAGAGCGACTCAACAAGAGGTTGCGGAGTACACATTCACATCGGTGCAAAAGGCCACACGGCAAAGACACTCAGAAACCTTGCAAACATTATGGCAAGCCACGAACAGCTTTTGATTGACGCCTTAAACCTTGACGAGGTGAGAATAAGAAGATACTGCAAAACGGTAGATCCACGCTTTTTGGAACAGGTCAACAGAACTAAGCCTGAAACGATGTCACAACTTGCCGATGTATGGTACAAGAGCCACGATGAAAACTACGGCAGAAGTCACCATTACAATGGAAGTAGATACCATATGTTAAATCTACACGCAACCTTTACAAAGGGAACGGTTGAATTCAGACTTTTCCAATTTGACAGGCCTGCAAACGGCAAACAGAACGGACTTCACGCAGGACAGCTTAAAAGCTACATTCAGCTTTGTTTGGCACTCAGCCAAATGGCAAAGGAAGTTAAGTCGGCAAGTGCAAAACCTCAGCAAACAGAAAATCCAAAATACGCAATGAGAACTTGGCTTTTGCGACTTGGCTTTATCGGTGACGAGTTCAAGACAGCGAGAGATGTGTTCACAAGCAGACTTTCGGGCGACACGGCTTTTAGGAACGGCAGAGTTGCTTGAAGTGATTAGGTTAAATGCCCCACTGACCGCTTTGGCGGTCTTAAGGTGGTAGAAGAACATATCTTCGGAAAGGATTGATTTTATGAAAAGGTTATACATAGCCTACGGAAGTAACCTGAATGTAAGGCAGATGAAAACGAGATGCCCGAATGCGAAAATTCTCGGTACGGCAAAGATGAAAGGCTGGGAGTTGCTTTTCAAAGGGAGCAAGTCGGGTTCGTACCTTACGATTGAGAAAAAGGAAAACGGCATTGTGCCTGTGGTAATCTGGGAGGTAAGCGAATCCGATGAAAAAGCACTCGACCGTTATGAAGGCTATCCGACCTTCTACTACAAGAAGGACATCAAGGTGCAATACAAGGGCATCAGAACAGGCAATCGCAGAACGGTTACCGCCTTCGCCTACATTATGCACGAGGAAAGGCAAATCGCTGTACCAAGCCTTTTCTACCTCAACACCTGCCTTGAAGGTTACGATACCTTTTACTTTGACAAGCAGATACTTCTCAATGCCTATCACAAGTCAAAGGAGCTGTACGAAAATGACCGATAACCTTGTTCAGTTACGCACCTGTCCCCGTTGTGGCGGGGTTTATTCCGGACACGGTGCAGTTTCAAGGGCAGACAGTTTAACCGTCATCTGCCCCGACTGTGGCACACGAGAGGCCCTCGAAAGCATTGGTGTTGATGAGAAAGAGCAGGAGAAGATACTAAGGACTATCTATAACTCAGTTCATAGGTGTTGATTAGTTGATTTTGATTTGATATAATATTATCATAGATTTGAATAGAATAATTTAAATGTGGTGCATTTATGAAATTTAACTCTAAGGATTATATCAGTCAATTTTACTTTATGAAATATGATCATACAATCACTGATAGATATCGTCAAAAAGTATCAGCAAATTTGTGTTTGAAAGAACTGAAGATTGAAATATTAAACTCCGGTAATAAAGTAATAGCAGTCTTTGGATATCGTTTGGACTATGTTTTTGATACTCTTTTACCTTTGGTAAAATGGGAATTGTTTGAAAAAACAAGAGATATATCCGGATGGGATTTACCAAATAATTGGGGATATCGTGATGGCTGGGGATATAAATTCCTATGTATGAATGAAAGTGGTAAGCCACTTATACAAAATAATTTAGATGTATTATTTAACGAAAAAAATAAACCTGCATATGAAAAACTTTTAGATTGGATTATAAGAGAATACTCAGAAAAAAAGGAATTGAAAAAATATAAATTATTCTGGTAAGATTCCCTTCGGCTTGTATAAAATAAAAGTCAAATAGCATACCAAAAAATAGAATTATTAAGCATTGGTTAGAAATAACTGATGCTTATTTCTTTATTTTGACAATCAGATAGTTACCACCACTTTTTAGTGCAGAAAGTGTCGATTTTTTAAATTTTGTGCATTTCAGTGCATAAACTTGATTTTTTCACAAGTTTGTGCTGTGTCCCAAAATATTTTGAAAGAGATAGATTCTTCAAACTAAATATCAACGCACAAAAGGCATCACATATGTGGTGTCTTTTCTTATGCCGTGAGGAGGTGAGATTTTGAGAAAGCTGAAGAAGTACAAGCCTACAAAATTTAGGGCTAAGGGCAGTTACTATGACGAGGAGAGTGCAGATTTTGCTGTTGCTTTTATTGAAAGCCTATGTCACACCAAAGGCACATGGGCAGGTAAGAAATTTGAACTTATCGACTGGCAGGAACAGATTATTCGTGACCTGTTCGGCACACTCAAGCCAAACGGCTATCGGCAGTTTAACACTGCCTACATTGAAATTCCTAAAAAGCAGGGCAAGTCTGAACTTGCCGCCGCTGTCGCCCTTTTACTGACCTGCGGTGACGGTGAACAGCGAGCCGAGGTTTACGGTTGTGCAGCCGACCGTCAACAGGCGAGTATCGTATTTGAGGTTGCCGCCGATATGGTGCGTATGTGTCCCGCACTTAGCAAGCGTGTAAAAATTCTTGCGTCGCAGAAACGAATAATCTATATTCCGACAAATTCATTCTATCAAGTATTGTCAGCCGAAGCTTATTCAAAGCACGGTTTTAATATTCACGGTGTTGTGTTTGATGAACTGCACACCCAGCCTAACAGAAAGCTATTTGATGTTATGACAAAAGGCAGTGGTGACGCACGAATGCAACCTCTCTATTTTCTGATCACAACAGCTGGTACGGACACACATTCAATCTGCTATGAAACTCATCAGAAAGCAAAAGATATTTTAGAGGGCAGAAAAATCGACACGACCTTTTATCCTGTAATTTACGGTGCTGATGAGAGTGATGACTGGACAGACCCGAAGGTGTGGAAAAAGGCCAATCCTTCACTCGGCATTACGGTAGAAATTGACAAGGTGCAGACAGCATGCGAATCGGCAAAGCAAAATCCGAGTGAAGAGAATTCATTTCGACAGCTAAGACTTAATCAGTGGGTTAAGCAGGCTGTTCGTTGGATGCCGATGGACAAATGGGATAAATGTTCCTTTGCAGTCGATGAAAATGACCTCTGCGGACGGGTTTGTTACGGTGGACTTGATCTTTCAAGCACAACGGATATTACCGCATTTGTGCTTGTATTTCCTCCGCTTGATGAAGAGGATAAGTATGTTATTCTTCCGTATTTTTGGATACCCGAGGATACGCTTGATTTGCGTGTAAAGCGTGACCATGTTCCGTATGATGTGTGGGAGCGACAGGGATATTTGCAGACCACGGAGGGTAATGTTATTCACTACGGCTACATAGAAAAATTCATTGAAAAGCTCTGTGAGAGATTTAACATTCGAGAGATTGCATTTGACCGTTGGGGTGCGGTTCAGATGGTACAGAACCTTGAGGGTATGGGATTTACCGTTGTTCCATTTGGGCAGGGATTCAAGGATATGTCTCCTCCGACCAAGGAACTTATGAAACTGACGCTTGAACAGCGAATTGCACACGGCGGTCACCCTGTACTTCGATGGAATATGGACAATATCTTTGTCAGAACAGACCCTGCCGGCAACATAAAGGCAGACAAAGAAAAATCCACGGAGAAAATTGACGGTGCAATTGCTACAATTATGGCACTTGACAGAGCAATTCGCTGTGGAAACAATAACTGTGCATCGGTTTATGATGACAGAGGATTGTTGTTTATATGACATCAGTAAATTTTTATGCAGATATATATGAGCATAAAAAGTAAATATATTTTTCAAAGCATCTCAAAAGAGGTGTTTTTCTTTTGCCCATTTTACGAAAGAGTGGTGGTTTTATGGGTATTTTAAGCGGTTTGTTTCGTTCACGAGATAAGCCGAAAAACAGTACATCGGGCAGCAGTTACCGATTTTTCTACGGTCAGAGCAGTGCCGGCAAATGCGTGACCGAGAGAAGTGCAATGCAAATGACGGCAGTATATGCCTGCGTCAGAATTTTATCCGAGGCGGTTGCAGGACTTCCTCTCCACCTTTACAGATACAATTCTGACGGGAGCAAAGAAAAGGCGCTTGAACATCCGTTGTATTTTCTTTTGCACGATGAGCCTAATCCCGAAATGACTTCATTTGCTTTTAGAGAAACCTTGATGACTCATCTGCTTTTGTGGGGCAATGCCTATGCACAAATCATAAGAAATGGCAAGGGCGATGTTGTTGCCCTCTATCCTCTTATGCCGAACAGAATGACAGTTAACAGAGATAAAAGCGGTAATCTTTACTATCAGTACAACACAAGCTCCGACGACGCAAGAACAATGAAAGGTGCAACGGTAAGGCTTTCACCGTATGAGGTTTTGCATATTGCCGGACTTGGATTTGACGGACTTGTCGGATACTCGCCTATTGCAATGGCAAAGAACGCAATCGGTCTTGCCATTGCCGCCGAGGAATACGGTAGTAAGTTCTATGCAAACGGTGCGTCACCCAGCGGTGTGCTTGAACATCCGGGTACGCTTAAAGACCCATCCAAGGTTCGTGATTCGTGGAATGCCGCCTTTGCGGGAAGCGGCAACAGTCATAGAGTTGCCGTGCTTGAGGAGGGACTGAAGTACACACCGATTTCAATTTCGCCGAACGAGGCGCAGTTCCTCGAAACCAGAAAATTTCAGATAGATGAGATAGCTCGAATTTTCAGAGTGCCTCCGCATATGGTGGGCGACCTTGAAAAATCGAGCTTTTCTAATATTGAACAGCAGTCACTTGAATTTGTGAAGTACACACTTGAGCCGTGGATAGTGCGTTGGGAGCAGTCAATTTTCCGCTCCTTACTTTCAAGAAATGAAAAAAGTTCGTACTTTGTGAAGTTTAATGTTGACGGACTTCTGCGTGGTGACTACGCAAGCAGAATGAGTGGCTATGCAACGGCAAGGCAGAACGGATGGATGTCGGCAAACGATATACGAGAGCTTGAAAATCTCGACCGTATTCCAACGGAAAAAGGTGGCGATTTATATCTTGTAAACGGAAATATGCTCCCTCTTAACAACGCAGGAGCATTTGCAAATATCAATAACAAGGAGGAAGAAAATGAAGAAATTCTGGAAATGGACGAACCTGACGGAAAGTAATCCGACAGAGAGAATTTTGACTCTTAACGGAACAATAGCGGAAGAAAGCTGGTTTGATGATGATATCACTCCTCAGCTTTTTAAAAGCGAGTTAAACAGCTGCTCGGGTAATATTACAGTTTGGATTAACTCTCCGGGCGGTGATTGTGTGGCTGCGGCTCAGATTTACAATATGCTGATGGATTACAAAGGCAATGTAACCGTTAAGATTGACGGTATTGCCGCAAGTGCTGCATCTGTAATTGCTATGGCTGGAAACAATGTGATGATGTCCCCTGTTTCAATGCTTATGATTCATAATCCGGCTACGGTTGCAATGGGTGACCACAACGAAATGCAGAAGGCTATTGAAATGCTTGAGGAGGTCAAGGAGAGCATTATAAATGCTTATGAAATCAAAACAGGAATGAGCAGAGCAAAGCTTGCCCGTCTTATGGAGGAAGAAACATGGATGAATGCAAAGAAAGCCGTTGAACTCGGATTTGCAGACAGCATTATAGAACCCGACAAGAAAATTAATGAAGATGAAAAGGAGAAAAACAAAGCATCGGATTCTATCCTGTTTTCACGCAGAGCAGTGAGTGTGGCTCTTCAAAATAAACTTAAATCACACTATTTAGCAAATGCCGGTGCTAACACAGGAACAGACATCACAGACCTTGAAAAAAGACTTAATTTATTAAAACCTTAAGGAGGAATTTTACTATGGCTAAAATTAACGAACTTCGTGAGAAACGAGCAAAAATCTGGGAACAGGCAAAAGCATTTCTTGATTCCCACAGAAACGAAACCGGTATTCTTTCGGCGGAAGATACCGCAGCTTATGAAAAGATGGAAAAGGATATTGTTGACCTCGGTCACGAGATTGAGCGTCAGCAAAAAGCAGACGACCTTGAAAGAGAGTTAAATCTCCCGACAAGCACACCGCTTGTTTCAAAACCCGATAATGTCAATCGTGAGAGTAAAACAGGCACAGCTTCTGAAAAGTACAACAAAGCATTCTGGAATCAGATGAGAAACCGCTCAACGCAGGAGGTCAGAAACATTCTCAGTGAGGGTGTTGACAGCGAGGGCGGTTTTCTTGTACCGGAAACCTTTGAAAACACACTTGTTCAGGCACTTGATGAAGAGCTTGTAATTCGTCAGCTTGCACATACATTTACAACAGCGTCAAACGCACACAAAATCCCTGTTGTTGCCACAAGAGGTAAGGCGATGTGGACTGAGGAGAACGGTGCAATCACCGACAGCGATACATCATTCGGTCAGAAAACAATCGGTGCGCATAAGCTGTGTGCTTTAATCAAGGTATCTGAAGAGCTTTTGAACGACTCTGCATTTGACCTTGAAAGCTACTTCAATCAGGAGTTTGCAAGACGAATCGGTGAAGCTGAAGAGGAAGCCTTTGTTATCGGTGACGGCAGTGCAAAGCCTTACGGTATTTTTGATGACAGCGAGGGCGGTGAAGTTGGTGTGACAGCTGCATCAACAGTAACAATCACAGCCGATGAACTCATCGACCTTTATTACAGCCTTAAAGCGCCATATCGTAAAAACGGTGTTTGGCTTTTAAATGACAGCACAGTAAACAGCATCAGAAAACTTAAGGACAGCAACGGTCAGTATTTATGGCAGCCGTCTATTAAGGACGGTGAAACCGACACACTTCTCGGTAAGCCTGTTTACACATCTTCATCAATTGCAAATGCTGCATCGGGTACAAAGCCGATTGCATTCGGTGACCTTTCCTACTACTGGATTGGTGACAGACAGGGTGTTACCTTTAAACGACTCAATGAGTTATATGCAGCAAACGGACAGGTAGGTTTCCTTGCGACAAAAAGAGTTGATGCAAGACTTATTGTTCCGGAGGCAGTTAAGATTCTCAAAATGAAGGGTACAGTTTCTACAGGCGGTTAAGGAGTGCTTTTATGACTGACAGGCTTTTAGAAAGGGTAAAGCAAAATCTCATACTTGAACATTCTGAGGACGATGCACTTCTTGAGCAGTACATCGCTGCATCGGTTTCCTATGCCGAAAGCTATCAACACATTGATGAGGGTTACTACTCCACACACGCAATGCCTACAACTACCGAGCAGGCAGTTATTATGCTTGCAAGCCATTTCTACGAAAGCAGAGATGGCTCAACGGGCGGATTCTTTGCTGACAGCACAAACGCATCGGCTCAGGTGTGGAACACGGTCAATTTACTTTTAAGGCTTGACAGAAACTGGAAGGTGTAACTATGAGTTTTGGAAACATGAACACACCTGTTGAAATTATGAAAAGGGTGATTGAAACCGATGATGAGGGCTTTAAGAATGAAAGAATGAAAACAGTAGCAAGCGTGAGAGCATATCGTGAGGGCAGACACGGCAGTGAACGGTGGGCGAATATGGCGACATTTTCCGTTGCGACTGATCTGTTTCGTCTGAGGTGTATTCCGCACATTGAGGTTACAACCGATATGCTCATCCTTTGTGACGGAAAGCGGTTTGAAATCACCTCTGTTGAGAATGTAAAAGGCAGAGGAATGTATCTTGAAATTCTCGCAAAGGAGGTTGAAACAAGTGGCTAGATGCACAATAAAAATGCCGGAGGAGTTTTTACTCAAAATTTCAAGACTTGGGGACAAAACCGATGATGTGTGCGGAAGGGTACTCAATGCCGGTGCTGAGGTTGTTCTGAAAAAGGTGAGGACAAATCTCAGAAATGTCATCAGCACGGACACAAAAACGCAGTCACGCTCAACGGGTGAGCTTGAACGCTCGCTCGGCGTGTCCCCTGTTTTATCAGACAAGAACGGCAATCTGAATATCAAAATAGGCTTTTCAGAGCCGAGAACAAATGGCGAGAGCAATGCAAAAATTGCGAGCGTAATTGAATACGGCAAAAGCGGTCAGCCACCAAAGCCGTTTATGAAACCCGCAAAATCAGCGTCACGCAAGGAGTGTATGACGGTTATGATTAACACGCTTGATGAGGAGGTACAGAGCATATGAGTTTGCTTGCTGAAATCAAGAGTATTGCAGAGGAATTGAACATCAAGGTTGAAACAGGAGCTTTTTCAGACAAAGTACCTGACGAATACATTGTTCTCACTCCGCTTTCGGACGGCTTTGATATGCACTGCGACAATATGCCGACCTTTGACAGACAGGAAGTGAGAATTTCTATATTTTCAAAGGGTAATTACTCTGCACTTAAATACAAGCTTGTGACCGCTCTTTTTCAGAGTGATATTTCAATTACCGACAGACTGTATATCGGTTATGAGAGCGACACGGGCTATCATCACTATGCTATTGACGCATTAAAAACTTATGAACTGGAGGAGATAGATTATGGCAACAATCGGACTTGATAAGCTGTACTACGCAAAAATCATGGAGGACTCTGACGGAAACGAAACCTACGATACACCTGTTCCGCTTGCAAAGGCGATGAGTGCGGAACTTTCGGTAGAGCTTGCCGAGGCGACACTCTATGCCGATGACGGTGCATCTGAGGTTGTAAAGGAATTTCAAAGCGGAACGCTGACACTCGGCATTGATGACATCGGAACTGCTGTTGCAGAGGATTTGACCGGTGCGACAATCGACAAAAACAAGGTGTTGGTTTCCGCATCTGAGGACGGAGCACCGCCCGTTGCAATCGGTTTTCGTGCAAAGAAAGCGAACGGCAAGTATCGTTACTTCTGGCTTTACAGAGTGAAGTTTGGCATTCCTGCAACTAATCTTACCACAAAGGGCGAAAGCATCGAGTTTTCCACTCCGTCGATTGAGGGTACGGTTATCCGCAGAAACAAGGCTGACAAGCTCGGCAAGCACCCGTGGAAGGCTGAAATTTCAGAGGACGATACAGGTGTTGCAAGTGACACAATCAGCGGTTGGTACACTCAGGTGTACGAGCCGACCTATGCTGAATAAATACGGAGGTGCGTTATGACTGACAGAGGAAATATTATTAAAATCGGTGAAAACGAATATGAGCTTATTCTCACCACAAGAGCAACAAAGGAAATTGCCAAAAGATACGGCGGACTTGAAAACCTCGGTGACAGGCTGATGAAAAGTGAAAATTTTGAAATGGCACTTGATGAAATCATCTGGCTTATCACCTTGCTTGCAAATCAGGGCGTTATGATTTACAATCTAAAAAATCCAAACAGCAAAAAGCCTTTGCTTTGTGAGAACGAGGTTGAACTTTTGACCTCACCGTTTGACCTTGCAGAATACAAGAATGCAATTATGGACTCAATGCAGAAAGGCACAAAGCGAAACATTGAAAGTGAGCAAACCTCAAAAAACACGAAAGTCGGGTAACAGACGCTGAGCTGTTCACCCGACTTCTTTATTACGGACTTGCTCACCTAAATCTTTCGCAGGAAGAAGTGTGGCTCATGCCATTTGGACTTTTGCTTGATTTGTGGGAGTGCCATAAGCAGTATAACGGCATTGCAAAGCCAAAACGAGTTGATTGCATTGATGATGTTATTCCTTATGGGGTTTGATTATTCTGAAAAGGATTGAGATTTATTAAGCAGTATGATATAATTAGCTCATTAAAAACTGAAATTGTTAGGAGTCTTAATTATGGCAAAGAGAATAAGAATGAATGAAGTTCCTTGTTGGCAGGAGGAGAGAAATTTTACAAAATGGCTTGCTGATAATATAGATTGCGTAGGAAATACTATTGGAAGAAACATTGTAAGTGCGTGTACTGAAGTGAAAGAATCGAGTGAATATGGCAAAGGGAAATACCCAGTTGATATTCTTGCGATTGACGAAAATGATGAAAAAATTGTTGTTGAGAATCAATATTTTTTAAGTAATCATATTCATTTAGGTGAAATACTTACCTATTCAGCTTGGAATTCAGTTTCAACAATTGTATGGATTACAGAAGATATAGACGAGGAACACTTTCGTGCGGTAGAATACATAAAAGAATTAGCTCAATCTTCAGATAGAAAGCTTGAATTTTGGATACTGTTAATGTCTCCAGATGAAAATTCAGATTTACTTAATGACCCAAAGGTGATTTTAAAAGTGGCGACAAAGGATGATTGTATAAAAAGAGATTCAAATGTTAAGCTACCAATAAATGCAGAATTATATATTGAATTTTGGAACAGGTTTGAAAGTGTAGTTTGGAAATATGGATTTTCCCTTTCACGACAAGGGCGTAAAGATTGTATTAATTTACGATGGGGAAAATCCTATGAAATGAATGTTCCATTTAGAAAAAATAACATAAATATTGAAGTGAATTTTAAGAAGTTTAAAACTATTTTCTATGATGCAATTGATGCAGATTTTGATTCTATTGTTGAGGAACTTTGTTTAGGAAAATATTATGAGATTAGTTTGAATCAATATAGTACATATTCCCAGATTAGAGTTAAAATACCAGCACAGGTTGAAAATATAGATAAATGGGATGAATATATCGAAAGAATGATAGGCATTATTCTAAAATTAAGAGAAATCGCAGATAGGTATGAGTTTTGCTACTGATAGTAAACTAAAAACTTTTCAGAACGAGTAATATACATATATATGATATGGCAAGTTTTAATATATCTATAAAATAATTTCAAGGAGTAACCAAAAGGTTGCTCCTTTTTTAATACACTTTTGAGCCAATAGGCTCTTTTTTTATGCCATAAGGAGGTGAATATATGGCTGATAATATGGGAATAAAGCTAGGTGTTGAGGGTGAAAAGGAATTTAAAAAGTCGCTTGCTGAAATCAATCAGAGCTTTAAGGTGCTTGGCTCTGAGATGAAACTTGTGTCCTCGCAGTTTGATAAGAACGACAATTCCGTTCAGGCTTTATCGGCAAGAAATACGGTTCTCAACAAGGAGATGGACGCACAAAAGCAGAAGATTGAAACTCTCAGACAGGCTCTTGCAAATGCATCAGAGTCATTTGGTGAAACCGACCGCAGAACACAAAGCTGGCAAATTCAGCTTAACAATGCTGAGGCATCACTCAACGGTATGGAGCGTGAACTGAACAGCAATAATTCTGCACTTGAACAGGCAAAGGCGGATATTGAGTGTACGGAAAAATTTCTCGAAAAGGTTGACAGTCAGCTTGACGATACTGCCGAGAGTGCCGATGATATGGGCGATGAAATCAAGGACGCAGGCGACAAGGCGGATAAGTCAAAGGAGAGGTTTTCAAAGCTTGGTTCGGTACTCAAGGGTGTGGGTGTTGCGATGGGTGCGGTTGTTACTGTGGCTGCCGCAACTGCCGTTAAGCTCGGCAAGGAGGTAGTTAATGCCTATGCCGACTATGAACAGCTTGTCGGCGGTGTTGATACGCTTTTCAAGGGTTCATCACAGAAGCTGCAAAACTACGCATCTAATGCCTATAAAACGGCAGGCCTTTCTGCAAATGACTACATGGAAACTGTTACAGGCTTTTCCGCAAGCCTCATTCAGTCGCTTGGCGGTGATACGGACAAGTCGGTAAAGTATGCAGATATGGCAATCACGGATATGGCGGATAACGCAAACAAGATGGGTACGGATATGTCACTCATTCAGAATGCGTATCAGGGCTTTGCCAAGCAGAATTACACCATGCTCGATAACCTTAAACTCGGCTACGGCGGTACTAAAGAGGAAATGCAAAGACTTCTCTCTGACGCAGAGAAAATATCGGGTGTGAAGTATGACATTTCGTCATATGCCGATGTGGTCGATGCAATCCATGTTATGCAGGAGAGTATGGATATTGTCGGCACTACTGCAAAAGAGGCGGAGGGTACAATTTCGGGTTCGGTTAATGCGTTGAAGTCATCGGTCACAAACCTTGTGGTAGGATTTGGTGACGCAAACGCTGACCTCGGTGAGTTGTGTGAAAATGTTGTAACGGCATTTCAGACCGTGCTTGAAAATATTTCGCCTATTGTGGAAAATCTCATCTCTGTTTTGCCGACAGTCATTACCACACTGCTTGAATCGGCAGGTGAAATGCTCCCCACGGTTCTGGAAACTCTTGCAGAATTGTTTGCACAAGTGCTTGAGGGATTGCTTCAGCTTTTGCCACAGCTGATTCCCGTTGCGGTGTCAGCCTTATTAACAATTACAAATGCAATTGTTGAAAATCTGCCCTTGTTGATTGAGTCGGCAACCTTGCTCGTAGCAACTCTCGTACAAGGCCTTGCAGATGCACTGCCTACTTTAATTCCTACTGCGGTCAATGCGGTTATGACGATTGTACAGGGACTTCTGGACAGCTTGCCGTCAATTCTTGACGCAGGACTTGAACTTGTGTCAGCACTTGCACAGGGTATTCTTGATGCACTTCCCGACCTCATATCTAAACTGCCTCAGATTATTATGGGCATAGTTACATTTCTTTTAAATTCAATACCGCAAATCATACAGACGGGCATTAAGCTGTTGACCTCTCTTGTGAGTGCTTTGCCCGATATTATCACATCAATAGTCAAGGCAATTCCGCAGATTATCAACGGAATTATAAATGCGGTAATAAATTCAATTCCGCAGATTGTTCAGGCAGGCATTGACTTGCTCATTTCACTTATCAAGGCTCTGCCTACTATTATCGTCACAATCGTTAATGCAATACCCGACATCATTTCGGGCATTGTTAATGCTCTCATTGACAATATTCCGGCAATAATTCAGGCGGGTATTGATCTGCTGATTTCACTTGTTAAGAATCTTCCGACTATCATTAAGGAAATTGTAAAGGCAGTACCTAAGATTATTGAAGGCATTGTAAAGGCCTTTGGTTCACTTATGTACAAGATTGTTGAGATTGGCGGTAACATTGTAAAAGGCTTGTGGGACGGTATCTGCGGTCTTGCATCGTGGCTCTGGGATTCAGTCAGCGGTTGGATTTCGGGTATCTGGGACGGCATCTGCGACTTTTTTGGCATTCACTCACCGTCAAAGGAAATGGCATGGGTTGGCGAAATGCTCGTCAAGGGTCTTGCCGGCTCTATTGACAAGAACGGTGATATGGCTGTTCGTGCCGCCGAGGGTATGAGCAGTGATGTTTCAAGTGTTATGAACTCACTTGCTGATGATATGAAAACTGCCTTGCCGACTGATTTCAGCATTGACGGAAATGTAAAAAACTCCGTCAACACACAAGGCTTAAACAGCGGTGTCGGCGGACTTTCGCTTGTTCTTAATATTGCAAATTTCAACAACTACTCAAATGACGATATTTCTCAGCTTACAAATGAAATTATGGAAACTGCAGGTCAGTTTGCCAAAAGGAAAGGACTGGTGTTTGCTTGAACTATTTTGAATACAACGGCATCAGGTCATCTGATATGGGGCTTCATATACAGAGAAAGAATGTGTACTCCTCGCCAAAGTATGACTCTTCCTTTGTATCAATCCCCGGTTGCAATGGTGATTTGATTGTACCGAATCGCAGGTACGAAAACACACAGGTGAGTTATTCTGTATATCTGTCTGCAAAGAACAGTCAACAGCTTGCAGACAGCATTACAAAAATCAAGGCTTGGCTGTACGCACAGCCCGACAGGTATCACATACTAAAGGACAGCTACGACAAAAGATTTTTCAGATACGCTCTCTTTAACTCCTCGCTTGACATTGAAGATGAGCTTAACAAAATCGGTGTGTTTACCGTAAGCTTTAACTGCAAGCCGTTTAGATATGACATTGACGGTGAGCTACCGCACAGCATTGATGTGGTGCTGAATTTTCCGTATATGATTTTTTGCAGAATGGACGGTTCAAAGCCGGAAAACGACTGGAGCAACCGTTGGAATCAGACGGCAGACCTTGTTGTGCCGAGTGATAAAAATATGTTTGTGCTGAATACAAATTCGTGGACAGACGGCTACTGGGACTACTATTCAGATGCTGACAAGAGCAGAATATATCTTAAGGTAAACGAAAACTGGAAAAAGGAGAATGCAAGGTTTGCCCTATATACATTTATCAGTGACGAAACCGCATGGTATTCTCTCGAGAAGGTCAGCGAGGATATTTACAGAGTGACCTTGCCGTCAAAGGGTGAAACCGTACTTGTGAATCCGTACAGCTTTGAGAGCAGACCGCTTATTCATCTTAACGGCAACGGTACGGGTACGCTTACCATTGATAACGAAAACAGCAGACACGAATGGACATTCAACGATATTGACGAGTTCATTGAGATTGACAGCGAAAAGATGTGCTTTTACAAGGACAACACGCTGAAAAATGATACGGTTACAGGCACGGGTTTTCCTTTGCTTGTAAGGGGCGAAAACAGGTTTATTCTCGGCGGTGGCATAACAGACGGTTCAGTATTTCCAAGGTGGTGTTCGTTATGATGCCGATTTTATACAAAGCAGATGAAACTGAGTTTGACACCTACGGAATCGGTGTGCTGTCGGACTGCACCTTTTGCGAAGTTACAGAGGAGAGAAACGGTGCGTTTGAATGTGTGATGAAATATCCTCTGCACGGTGCATTGTTTGATGAGATTAAAAACGACAGGGTTATACTCGTTAAGCCGAATGACACATCAAGGTCACAGCCGTTTCGCATATACAGAATTACAACACCGATGAACGGCATCATCACAGTGTATGCACAGCATATGTCATATGATTTGTCGGGCATTGGCGTGTTGTGCTTTGAGAGCAAATCGGTTTCACCACAGCTTGCACTCGAGAGGATTTTTTCAAGCACCTCATCACAGCACAGCTTTAATTGCAAAACCGACCTTTCTGCACCTAGGGCATTTTCAGTCGACAGGCCGATGAGCGTTCGTGCTGTTCTGGGCGGTACGGAAGGTTCAGTCCTTGATGTGTGGGGCGGTGAATACGAATGGGATATGTTTGATGTCATTCTTCACTCAAAGCGTGGTAAGGACAACGGTGTGGTGATTGAATACGGCAAGAACCTGACTGATGTGGAGCAGGACAATGATTTTTCATCGGTATATACACACCTTTTGCCCTATGCGGTTGTAAAGAACGGTGATACCGAAAATGTGGTTACTCTTTCGGAAGCCGTACTTCCTGTTGTCGAAAAATATGCGAGAGAGAAAACCTTAATCAAGGATTTTTCGCCATTCTTTAAGGACGGAGAAACCGTTACCGAGGACACACTTCGAGCAAAGGCTAAGTCATACATCAAACAGAATCCGTTCGGTGACGAAACTCCCACGGTGAAGGTGTCGTTTGAACCGCTATGGCAACAGCCCGAATATTCGCAGTTCCTCGAAAAGGTGAACCTCTGCGACACAGTGACCGTCAGACACGCAGATATGAATATTGAGGTAAAGACGAAGGTTATTGAAACCGTATATGACGCACTGGCCGAGAAATATTCATCAATCACACTCGGAACGGCAAAATCAAACTTTGTGAATACGGTTGCAGAAATCAAAAGTACAACCGATAAAATCAAAAAGGAAACCGACAGCTTTCCGTTACTTATGAATACTGCTATTAAAAATGCCACTTCGCTGATTTCAGGTCAGCAAGGTGGCTTTGTTGTTATGCACACGGATTCTGTTACAGGCAAGCCGTATGAACTTTTGATTCTTGACAACGAAAATCTGTACGATGCAAGGAATGTGTGGCGGTGGAATGTCGGTGGCTTAGGTTTTTCAAAGAGTGGATACAACGGCCCGTATGAAACTGCGATTACGGCTGACGGAAAAATCGTGGCAAACTTTATCACAAGCGGAACGCTTATGGCAAATATCATCAAGGCGGGAGTAATCAGTTCGGCTGACAATTCATCGTGGTGGGATTTGGAAAGCGGTGAGGTTCACCTCAGTGCCTACACAAAAACGGAGGATACTGAAAAGCTAAGTGAGAATATTTCCGCAATTACCGAAAGAACATCAACACTTGAGCAGACCGCAGAGGACATTTCCTTTAAAATCAACGAGCAGTCCACGGGCGGAAAGAACTATCTTCTTAATTCTTCGGGTCTTAACGGACTGACTGATGACTGGGAATATTCGGGTTCGGTCAGTGTTCTTTCAGATACAGATGTAATCAGTCACACCTCTTCGGGTTCTGCCTTTGTACTTGGCATTGACGGTACTTTGTCGCAGAGTGTGCATAACTCGGTTACTGACAGAGCATTTGTGCTGTCACTTAGGGCAAAGAAAAGCTACTCACAGCTTAGTGCATATATGTATGTGCAGTACAACGGAGTTAAAAAGGAATATCTTTTTGACACAAAGGACAGCTTTGATTGGACAGATTTTTCCGTTGTACTCCCCGATGTTTCGGACGGTGAAATCACGGTATTCATTTACAGCCGTGGTTCTTCCCTTAAGGTAAGTGACCTTATGCTTACTGACGGAAGTATTATCCAACACTGGTCGCCTGCACCGAACGAGATATACACAAACGAGGTAAAGATTGACCGCAAAGGCATTGAGGTTTCAAACAGCAAGTCCTCGCAGAAAACAGTAATTACAAACACTGAATTTTCCGGCTACTACAACGGTGAAAAGATATTCACCCTAAACAAGGACGAAACTCAGACGAAGAAAACCACAGTTGACGGTGAGCTTACAATCGGCAGAACAAAGCTGATTCCGATGTCAAACAGTTCACAGGGACTCAACATTGTAATTCTTGATTAGGAGGCAATATGGCAAAGACAACGGTTGTCAATAGAATTGACACGATTTACATAGATACGGAAAATCCGACCGTATCAGTAAACACAACGGTAAATGACGCAGGTCTTAAACACAGCATTACGATTACCATACGAGGTATTCCGATAACTGGCATATCGGGACTTGCGTGGAACAAGGGGACGGCAAACAGGATTATTACCATTCCTACGGACAGCAGAACGGGTATTCTCAAGGCAATGTATGAGGACAAAAGCATTACGGCAAAGCTAACGGTCACCACATACAAGGGTTCAACCTATGTAGGCATTTCTGAAAGAAATTGTCAGATTACCACCACATCGCACAGCTCAAGGCCTGTAATTAACGGGTTTATCTATCTTGACACCAATTTAAAGACCACTGCCGTTACGGGCAACTCAAAGCTGTTTATTCAGAACTATTCAAATCTCAAGGTTACTCCGCTTACGGCAAAGCCGAGAAATGAATCGAAGATTACAGGCTACACAGTAAGCTGTAACGGTGTGAGCAAATCAAGTACAACTGCAAAGGAATTGAATCTTGGTACAATCACCAAAAGCGGTGATGTGGTGGTTATGGTCACGGTCACGGACTCAAGAGGTTACACAACGAGCATTAAAAAGACGATTACAGTTATTCCGTACAGCAGTCCGAATCTCAGTAAGATTACACTAAGACGAACAAATGAGATTGAGTCGGAAATTCAGCTTATTTTCAACGGCTCATACTCACCAATTACAATTGACGGGGTAAATCACAATCAGCTTTTATCCTTTCGCTACCAATACAAGAGGACAAGTGATGCAAACTACGGAAATTTTGTTGACATTTTAAGCAACCTTAAAATGAACGACACAAGCTATTCGTACTCAAATCTTCAGCTTATGAATCTTGATGTGAATATGTCATATGACTTTCATATTGAAATCCGTGATGCTATGGAAAAGTCGGTTATTACAGACCTGTACTATTTAATTCCGCAGGGCACTCCGCTTGTTGCATTACGCAAGCAGAAGGTAGGCATTAACAATCCAAACCCACAATCCGCACTTGATGTGACGGGTGAAATACATATGAACGGCTTTCCTGTTATGGGCATTATACAGACCTCTGTTGAGGACGATGTCAGCCTTAACAGTCTTACAACGCAGGGTATTTATTTCAGACGAAGAGTACCGCAGGAGAATATGAACTATCCGGCACTTGTATTCGGTATGCTTGAAGTATTTTCTTGCAGTACAAATCTTGTGATACAGAGATATACGGCAAGGGACAGTCCGTTTGATGTGTATATCCGTTCAAAGGTGAATTCGAGCTGGAACAAGTGGGTTAAAAAATAGACACAGGAGGTATTTATGAAACAGATTTGGAACAGCATTCAGACTGCATTCATCGCACTTGGAGGAACACTCGGGTGGTTTCTCGGAGGTGCAGACGGCTTTCTGTATGCACTCATTGCATTTGTAGTTATCGACTACATTACAGGAATGATGTGTGCCGTTGCCGACAAAAAGCTTTCGAGCAAGGTTGGTTTTAAAGGCATTTGCAGGAAGGTGATTATCTTTCTGCTTGTGGGAGTGGCGAATCTCCTTGATGTGTACATTATCGGCACGGGCAGTGTGCTGAGAACGGCAGTGATTTTCTTCTATCTCTCAAATGAGGGCTTGTCACTGCTTGAAAACGGAGCACATCTGGGACTTCCCATTCCCGAAAAGATTAAAAATGTGCTTGCACAATTACACCACAGAAGTGAAAAGGAGGACGACTGAATGTCATACACAAACAGCAAATTAGTTAGCTACACAAAAATTTCACCAAACAGAAACATCAATCGCAATCACAAGATTGATACAGTTTCAATCCACTGCGTAGTCGGACAGTGCTCTGTTGAAACTCTCGGCTCAATCTTTGCATCAAGGGACAAGGAGGCAAGCTCAAACTACGGTATCGGCTATGACGGCAGAATCGGAATGTATGTTGAGGAAAAGGATCGTAGCTGGTGCACCTCATCTGCGTCAAATGACAACAGGGCGATTACCATTGAGGTTGCGTCAGATACCTACCACCCATACAGAGTAAATGATGCTGCGTACAAGTCTTTGATTAAACTGCTTGTTGACATCTGCAAGAGAAACGGCATCAAAAGGCTTGTGTGGTCAACAAACAAGTCAGAGAGAATGAATCACCTTAACGGCTGCAATATGACGGTTCACAGGGATTATGCGAACAAGTCCTGCCCCGGTGATTATCTCTACAATCTTCACGGACAGATTGCAAAGGAGGTGAACGCTCAGCTTGGCTTAGGCAGTTCAAAACCTGCGACATCAAAGAAAACTCTCTATCGTGTACGCAAAAGTTGGAAGGACGCAAAGTCGCAGAAGGGTGCTTTCTATGACCTTTCAAATGCAAAGAAATGTGCCGACAAAAACAGCGGTTATTCTGTCTTTGATGAAAGCGGAAAGAGTGTGTACACGCTAAAGTCATCGGGCAAAAAATCAGTTGATGCTATTGCAAAAGAAGTAATTCAGGGCAAATGGGGCAACGGCGCCGACCGCAAAAACTGCCTCACCAAAGCCGGCTATAACTACAACACCGTACAGAAAAGAGTAAATGAGATTTTATCTTAACAGACAATAGAACAGTATTCTAACAAAGCCAAATCCCCATCAAGGTGTTTTTTCTCCTTGATGGGGATTTTTTGCTTACGAATAAATAATAAAAATAAAAATTTTTCAAAAAGCGTCCTTTTAAGCACTCTCCCGTGGCTAACAGACAGAGGGCAACAATGCTCTCGGAAACGGAGGTACAATATATGAAACACAATCTTCAAATCAGTGTTTCGGACAAACCACAAAGAAACAGTATGGTATCCTGCAAAAGCATCACCTTGCGAGAACGATTTTTGCGAATGCTGTTCGGCAGAAAACAGAAAATCACAATCCTTGTTCCAAGTGATTCTATTGAGGAACTCGCCATTACCAAGGTTAAAAAAGGAGGCAGTTATGAACAAAATAACAGCATTACTTGATGCGATTACCGAGGTAATCAAAAACATTGGCACACTTACAGAAAGTCTGCAGACTGTTTCAAATCTCTTGAATGAGATAAAGATTACTGAAATTTCGAAGAAGTCAACCGTACATACTTCTGAAAGCACAGGAAATTCAAAGGTGTATTCACTTGAAGATGTAAGGGGTGTTCTTGCTAAAAAAAGTCAAAGCGGACTCACTTCTGAGGTTAGAGAAATCATTGTAAAGTATGGTGGAAACAAACTGTCAGAAATTGACCCCTGTCATTACGAAGAAATCATCAAAGATGCGGAGGCACTTAAGAATGAGTAATCACGCTTTCCTCTCCCCTTCAAGTTCTCACAGATGGCTCAATTGTACACCAAGTGCCGTGCTTGAATCAAAGTTTGAGAACAAATCAACCAAAGCATCTGAAGAAGGCACAGTCGCCCATGCGTGGTGTGAGCATAAACTGAAAAACATATTATGCAGAAAAAGTGACGAGCCTGTCTCCCCTTACACAAACGATGAAATGCAGGAATACACCGACTTATATGTTGATTTTGTACTTGAACAATTCAATCTTGCAAAACAGAAATGTAAAGATCCTTTGATTCTTATTGAACAAAAGGTTGATTTTTCAGAATATGTACCAAATGGTTTTGGAACAGCCGACTGCATTATTGTTTCTGAAAGCAAAATACATATCATTGATTTCAAATATGGAATGGGAGTATTGGTTGATGCCTTTGATAACCCGCAGATGAAATGTTATGCTCTCGGTGCTTTAAAAATCTTTGACCGCCTATATGACATTAAAGATGTGTCAATGTCAATTTTTCAGCCACGCAGAGATAATGTCAGCACTTGGACTGTTTCTGCTGATGAGCTCAAAGGCTGGGCAGAAAATGTACTAAAGCCAAAAGCAGAATTAGCTGTTAAAGGTGAAGGTGATTACTGTGTCGGTGATTGGTGTACATTCTGCAAAGCATCAGTAAGATGCAGAGCAAGAGCCGAAAACAATCTGAAACTTGCACAGGAAGAATTCAGACTTCCCCCACTTCTTACTGATTCTGAAATTGAAAAGATTTTATCTGTTATCCCCAATCTCACGAAGTGGGCAAATGAAATAATGGCATATGCTACCGAATCAGCTGTCAATCACGGCAAGCATTGGAACGGTTTTAAAATTGTTGAAGGACGGTCTGTACGAAAGTATAAAGATGAAACCGCAGTGGCTAAAGCATTGGAAGATGCCGGCTACAAAGACATTTATCGCAAGAGTCTTATCACACTTACAGAAATGCAAAAGCTTTTAGGTAAGCAAAATTTCAACGAGATACTTGGAAATCTCATCATTAAACCAAAAGGCAAGCCTGCTCTTGTTCCCGAAACGGACAAAAGAGATGCTATGACAATCACAGATGTTAAAAACGAATTTAAAACGGAGGACTAATTATTATGGCTAATTCAAACAAAACAAAAGTTATCACAGGCAAAAACACAAGACTTTCATATTTTCACGGTTGGGAACCTGTTTCAATCAACGGCAGTCCTGAAAGATACAGCGTATCCGTACTTATTCCAAAAGATGATACTGAAACCGTTAATGCGATTAACAACGCTGTAAACACTGCAATTGAAGAAGGTATCGGTAAATTTGGCGGTAAAAAGCCAAACAAAGCATCACTTAAACTTCCTCTTCGTGACGGTGATACCGAGCGTAATGATGAGGCTTATGCAGGTCACTGGTTTATCAATGCAAACAGCAGAACCGCTCCGCAGATTGTTGATAAGGCTGTAAAACCTATTCTTGACAGAGATGAGGTGTACAGCGGTTGTTATGCAAGAGTGTCTCTTAATTTTTACGCATTCAATTCAAATGGCAGCAAAGGTATTGCCTGTGGTCTTGGCAACATTCAGAAAATAAAGGACGGCGAACCGCTTGGTGGCAGAAGTTCGGCTACTGATGATTTCAGAACTGAAACAGATGATGATTTCTTATCCTAACATAATACGAGGTAAATGATATGAACGAATTTTATGAACTTGCAAAATTATTTGATGTAGTTGTTATCTTCTGTTTTTTCTTGGGAATAGGTATGTATGGCATCATAAGTACCGTAACGGATTTAATTTTCCTTATTCACAAGACTTTTAGAAAGCACAGAATAGCGAAAAAGGCTAAGAAAAGCAACTTAGATAATTAACAAATTCGGACGGTGGAGAGATACTCTCTGCCGTCCGTTTTTTATATATAAGGAAGTGAAAACATGAAATCAATCAGTATTGACATAGAAACATATTCAAGTGCTAATCTTCAGAAATCCGGTGTTTACCGTTATGCGGAAAGTGATGATTTTGAAATTCTGCTGTTTGGCTATTCTGTTGACGGCAGTGATGTCAAAGTCATTGACTTGTGTATGGGAGAAAAGATACCCGAGGATATTCTTGATGCACTGACCGATACTTCGGTTATCAAATGGGCATTCAACGCACAATTTGAGAGGGTATGCTTATCAAGGTATCTTAAAGATTTAGGTATAGATTTTGACGGCAAATATCTTAACCCGTCATCTTGGCATTGTACTCTTGTCTGGTCGGCAACACTTGGTCTTCCCCTTTCTCTTGAGGGTGTGGGTGCTGTATTAGGCCTTGAAAAGCAAAAGCTGTCAGAGGGTAAAAATCTCATACGGTATTTTTGTATTCCCTGTTCCCCTACAAAAATCAATAACGGCAGAACAAGAAATATGCCCTATCACGATATGGCAAAGTGGAGTAAATTCAAGGCATACAATATTCGTGATGTTGAAACTGAGATGGGTATTCAAAAGAAATTATCAAGATTTCCTGTAAGTGATTCAATATGGAACGAATACCACCTTGACCAAAATATAAATGACCGTGGCATCGGTGTAGATATGATTTTAGTTGAAAACGCAATAGCTATTGATGAATCGGTAAAAAAGTCGCTTGTCAATGATATACAATCTCTTACCAATCTTGATAATCCAAATTCCGTTCAGCAAATGAAAAACTGGCTCTCTGAAAACGGATTTGAAACCGAAAGTCTTAGCAAAACATCAGTTTCAGAAATGCTGAAAACTGCACCCTATCAAGTACACAAAGTGTTATCACTCAGACAGCAACTAACAAAAAGCAGTGTTAAGAAATACACAGCAATGAAAAATGCCGTTTGTAAAGACAGCCGTGCAAGGGGAATGTTTCAGTTTTACGGTGCAAACAGAACAGGTCGATTTTCAGGCAGACTTGTGCAATTACAGAATTTACCGCAAAACCATATGAGTGATTTGGCAGATGCACGAAGTCTTGTAAAATGCGGAAATTATGATGCACTCAGTATTCTTTATGATGATATTCCGGACACACTTTCACAACTTATCCGCACCGCTTTTATTCCACAGCACAGTTGCAAATTCATAGTAGCCGATTTTTCTGCTATTGAGGCAAGGGTTCTTGCGTGGCTTGCAGGTGAGAAATGGAGAAACAAAGTTTTTAGTGAGGGCAAAGATATTTATTGCAGTAGTGCATCACAGATGTTTGGTGTTCCTGTTGAAAAGCATGGAATAAACGGGCATCTGCGACAAAAAGGCAAAATCGCCGAGCTTGCACTCGGATACGGCGGTTCTGTCGGGGCATTGAAAGCTATGGGTGCTATTCAGATGGGACTTTCAGAGGATGAACTTCAACCTCTAGTGTGTGCGTGGAGAAACTCTAATCCGTCAATTACTAAACTCTGGTGGGACATTGATAAATGTGTTAAAGAAACTGTTACCAAAAGGATACCGACTGAAACCAACGGCATATCTTTTACCTACGAAAGCGGATTTCTGTTCATCACTCTCCCCTCCGGCAGAAGACTTGCATATGTTAAGCCGAGAATCGGAATAAATAAATTTGGCGGTGAATCAGTTACCTATGAGGGCATTGGCAGTACGAAGAAATGGGAACGGCTTGAAAGCTACGGCCCTAAGTTCTGTGAAAATATCATTCAAGCCATTGCAAGAGATATATTATTATACGCAATGCAAACACTAAAAAATTACCGCATAATCGCTCATGTTCATGACGAGGTTATTATTGAATGCCAAAAAGATGTTTCCGTAAACACTATCTGCGAACAAATGAGCAGAACTCCGCCTTGGGCAAAAGGTCTTTTACTCCGTGCGGACGGTTATGAATGTCAATTTTATATGAAAGATTAAAAAGCGTCCTTTTTCACCTTCTGCTATGGCTATATGGTAGGAGGTGCTTTTTATGACAGACAATGAGAAAAAGCAAATTGAAAGCTACCGAAAGAACGGTTACGGATACAAACAGATTTCAAATCTCACAAACCTATCCGTTAATACAATAAAATCATACTGTAAAAGGAACAAACTGATGAGTGCCGATTTGCAAAGCAATGATAACCACACTCTTTGTTGTGAACAATGTGGAAAACCGGTTGAGCAAAACGAGCACCGCAAACGCAAGAGATTTTGTTCAGACGCTTGCAGAAACAAGTGGTGGAACAATCATCTTGATTTAGTCAAAAGGAAAGCCATTTATGAGCTGACTTGTCATTATTGCAGAAAAACTTTTACAGTTTACGGCAATGCAAAAAGAAAATTTTGCAATCATAGTTGTTATGTCAAATACAGATACGGAGGAAAACAAAATGGATAAGCCTACATACGCAGAGCGTTACACCCTAACTGTCAAAGAAGCGGGATTATATTTTAACATTGGCATAAAAAAAATGAGAAAACTTGCCAAGGATAATCTCGGAATTTTTTCAGTTTTGAGCGGTAATCGCTATTTGATTATACGAACAAAATTTGAGGAATATCTGTGCAATAATTCTACGATATAGTTTCCTTTTATCTGCTGAAAGTAGTTGCTATTCTGAGAGTTTTACGGCAATATATGAGTACCAAACGAGGAGGTAAAAAATATGAATAAACCATCACTGCATGACAAAGATTTTTTGACGGTAATTGAAACAGCCGAATTATTTGGACTCAGCAGAAGAAAAATGTTCCGTCTTACAAGCCAAAGCGGTCTTCCCTTTATGGCTAAATACGGAACACGAAAGTTAATCATCAAAGATGAATTTATAAAATATCTTAATAACTCAGGAATGAAGGGAAAACTCAAAAATGGCGAGCCGAGGACAAAGACGAGATTCAAAGCATAGACTTTTGCACAACGGAGAATCAATAAGAGCAAACGGAAAATATCAATTCAAGTATTTAGTTGACGGCAAGCCAAAATTTGTATACAGCTGGCGACTTGTTCCGACAGATCCACAACCAATAGGCAAACAGCCTTGCCTGTCACTAAGAGAATTAGAAAAGTTGGTCGGTAAAGACGTTGACTCAAGACTTGACATAACCGGCAGAAATATCACCGTCAACGAGTTAATCTCCCGTTATCTCAAAACAAGGACAGGTGTAAGACACAACACACTTTCAAATTACAACTTTGTGCAAAACATTATGAGCAAAGAGGAATTTGGCAGTCGCAAAATCGGTGAAATCAAAACTTCCGATGCAAAGCTGTTTCTCATTAAATTACAGGAAGACGGAAGAGGCTCGAGTACAATAAAAACAGTGCGAGGTGTTTTAAGACCGGCATTTCAAATGGCAGTTGATGATGATATTCTAATGAAGAACCCTTTCGGTTTCCAATTACTCGGCATTATCATAAACACTGAACACACCCGACAGGCTCTGACAAAAGAGCAAATGAACAAGTTTTTGAAATTTGTTCGTTACGATAATGTTTACTACAAATACTATGATGTCTTCTACATTCTCTTTCACACTGGTTTGAGAATTTCAGAATTTTGTGGGTTGACGATAAATGACCTTGATATGAACAACAGAATCATCAATATTGACCACCAGTTGCAGAGAACCTCAAAAATGGAGTATGTGATTGAATCAACAAAAACAAATGCCGGCACAAGAAAACTACCTATGACGGAAGATGTTTATCAGGCCTTCAAAAGAATACTTGAAAACAGACCCACAAATCTTCCTGAAATTATGGTTGCAGGACATTGCGGTTTTCTGTTCAGAGATTCGAAAGGAATGCCAGAAGTAGCAATGCATTGGGAGCATAGGTTTAATCACTCGGTCAAGAGATACAATGATATTTTCAGAGAGCAACTGCCTAATATCACCCCTCACATTTGCAGACATACCTATTGTTCAAATATGGCAAAGGCAAGAATGAATCCGAAAACATTGCAATACCTTATGGGACATTCCGATATAGGTGTCACGATGAACACCTATACCCATCTTGGTTTGGATGATGCCAAGGATGAAATGATAAGGCTCGAAGAACTGGAACAAGCAAGAAAAGAAGTTGAAAAAACTCTCGGCACACAACCACTAAAACAGAATATGTTTAAGACGGTGTAAATTGTGCTGATTCATTGATATGATAATTATTTTGTACTATCATATTGTTGTATAAAGCTATATTTTCCGACATAGCAAAGCCTCCTATGAAAGTTTTTAACAACTACCATAGGAGGCTTATTTGTGGAGTAATTTTAAAGACTATTAGGTGTAGTTTTACTTCTTATTGTTTTTTCTACGCTTAAATACAAGGAATGTAAAAATTACAATTGCTGTAATTACCGCAACGCCTGCCACTATTCCAATTATAATCCATAATCTATAATTGCCTATAGCAAGGTGATGCACTTCTTTGATCACAGTATTATTACCTGCTCTGTCAAACAATGAAAGACCTACCGTATGACTGCCTTCATTTAAAATCAACTTGATCTGATTTTTCGATTTTGAATAGTGCAGACCCGGAACATCATTATTTTTGACATCACTTACTTTGTATGTTTTGCCATCTACATACGCTACTGTCTTTTCTTCATCAAGCACTTCACTTATATCATTAAATGAAATAGTTTGATTTCCTGAACCACTAAACCATCCCCAATCTGAGAAGTTTTCCGGAACAGTACAGGTTGGTTTAGTATTATCAATATACATCTCACCAAGATCTAAAATATTCTCGCCATTAACAACTCTCAAGTATAAACTTGTATCCGCATCAGCGGTATAGTTGTTGGCAAAATAACTACCTGGTAATGTATATCGGTAAACACTCGTGCCATACATTTCTTTATCAAAAAGACTCTTTGAATCAGATGTTATATTTGTATCCGTTGATTCATTAGTGTCCTTATCGACCAAACACACGCTGTTTTTTTGAGAATTGCTTGAAAAAACAACTATGCTCAAATCAGAAAAACTACTTGGTTGTTTACTTATAGGACCGTTTTCATCTTCAAAAGAATACCAACCCGTTTTATTTTTGCTATCGCTGTTTTCAATATAAGCAAGAACATCTGTATTTACCATTCGTGTATATGTATTTTCATTAAGTACACTTGGGTTTCCTGCTTTATCATAAGCAATCATTTTTACTGAATAGACTCCGTCTTTGTCAAAGTCCTGCAACTTGTAAATCATATGCGTAGCATCGGAATTATCGACAAATTCTCGAATAGTGTCTTTTGATTCCTCATATTTTATAGTGCCGATTTCTTTTTTATTAGTATAGCTAGGTACATATTTTTTCAAACTATACTCAATTCTGTCGATATTGGTATCCATAAATACAATATTTGGATTTTCATCTTTTCTGCGATTAAAATCATAAATATCACTAAACTTAGTACTACCAGATTCTACCATATCATTATTTCTTTCATACACAATAGGTGCAGTAAAATCAACTTCAAATATCGCCGTATGTGATGAAGAATTCGCATCAAAAACGCCCTTATTATTAGCGCGATCGACAGGATTCATATCAATTTTATATACACCATCTTCTGTAAAAGGAATAGTTATGGAATGATTATCACCTAATTTATTCCAAGAGGCCATTAACGGATATTCAGACCAACCACTATCTTCATGACTGCTTCCAGGTTCCTTATAGTAAACTTTAAGCTGCATATCTTCTTCAACAAAATTAGTTTCTACTACATTGATTGTTGCTGTTGCCTTATCTTTTTCCTTTATGTTAAAAAATACATTTTTATCATCAAAGGATCCGAAATCAGCAAAGTTGTCACTAATTGAAGGGTTTGTTCTGTCAATTACAAATTCAGGTTCACTAAAGGAATCACCCCTATTACCTGCCATATCAGCATATCTAATTGAAAATTCATACCTATTATCTTCAGAAAGTGTAAATGTACCAATGTGTGTTTGATTATCTGAAGTTACTGAGGGCAAATTATCTTGTCCCCAATCTATAGTTTGAACATTGCCGTTTACATTAACTTCCACATCTTTAGGATTAAAATTTCGTTCAGTAATTGTAACAGTTACAGTCTGTGCTGTATTATAGTAATTTCCATTAGAAGAATTCACATTACTTTTCACTGCAGTAATTTTGGGAACGGTAGTGTCTATACTGTATTTAACCCTTTTTACCTCTGAATTACCAGCATTGTCAGTTAATTTAACTGTTACTTCATTACCGTTTGTATTACTCTCAACTACTAAATTAAAATCAATAGATGTCAAAAGATTATGATCTGTCTTGATTGATTTATTGTTAATTACAATATCAGAAGAATTGCTAATATATTTACCGTCAGAATCAACTGAAATAATGCCGTTCTTATTATCATTAGAAACAGACCATTCAATTTTTGAAATACCTGAGTGAGTATCACTAACACTAACAACCAATGGAATACTGGTTTTATAAAGAGGCGCACCATTTGCATCTTCTTTATCAGTATCATTAGTTGCCTTAATATCAATAGAAGATACTGATTTATGTAATGAATCGTCCTCAATCACGCTACCATCTGCACTAATCAGACCTGTTGTATGTTCAACATTATCTGTAACTTTGGCGGCTACAGTACCTTTAAAATTATTTGGAATAAGGATTTCAGCATATGTTCCTGTTGAATCGGTTTTTAGTGATGTTCCATCTGTAATTTCTGTTTTACTTGTGCCGTTTTTATCATTACTATTAAGATAAATTTCAACATTTTTAATTCCGGATGAAACTCCAGGGTCATTAACATATACTTTCAATGGTGTGGCTTTTTTAAAGAAATATCCATAATAATGTTTATAAAAGGGTTTATTATCATCCTGATTTCCAAATTTAAACATAGTAATCTCAGGATTATTTTTATCAATGTTGAATTCTAATACATCCAAATTTGAATTTTGAGCATTGTCGGTAGTATCAGCTGTAATTTTGTACAATCCCTCTTTATTTATATCATAGATATATTTTGCTTCTTGTTTATTAAATGACTCCTTGCCGAAATCAATATTATTAAATTGTGTTTCCGTATAATTAGAAAACGCTTCTGAATTGTTGAGGACATCTGTTTTGACACTCTCAAGACCTGAATTGTACTTATTCTCAGAAGCTATATCACTTGCTGTCACCTGATATTTTATATCGTTACCATACCATACTTTGCCGTTAATTATGTATTTCTCATAGTCTGTTAAAACATCAACCTTAATTTCAGGCGGGTTATTTTCAAGCATTAAATTAATTCCGCTTTCGTTGTTAAGTTCGCCCTCCTGTTTTAACGTTTTTATACTTTCAGTAGAAAAATAATAAATATTCGTATTACCAATTTGGTCAGTTACTGTAAAATATGGGGTGTCTGAATAATTAGGGGTTATAACAAATGTATATGTATTGCCAACTACTGATTTAGGTTTATAGATATCGCCCCAATTAAGAGTAACATCCTTAACTTTTGAAGAAAAAGAATTTTCGCTTTTACCATCATCATTAACTTTTATTGATATATTAATCTCTTTATTGCCAAATATACCAAATGACAAATAATTAAGAACAGACGGTTCCACTGTATATTTCGATTCACTTATTGATGGTGCTTCATTATCAACATAGAATACACCGTTATTAGAATTAAAATTAGTATTATCTTCGTCTAAGATTGCATCGTTACCTGCAATATCCTTTGCTTCAACACATATACGATAGGTACCGCTTTCTAAATCGCCAACATATAGGTCTTCTTCCGCCGATAATATCGGTTCATTTTGATGCGTAAGATTCTTAGGTGGTATATTTTTCACTTCGCTTTCCGTACCATCTTCACTAATCTTTTTGATACAAATATAGTAAGAAGCTAAACCGAACTTATTATCATTTTCTTGGTCTGAAATGGTAAAATGAAGGTTATTTTTGCCTATTCTGTCATCTTGCAAGCCAAAATAAAGACCTTTTTCACTCTGATTATTTTCGTCATTTTGACTAAGGTCAGTTTTATAATTTCCTGTAGCTGTTATTGAATACGAAGGAGCATCATTTTCTAATACAAGTGTAGCACCACTACTATCATCTGCATTAATTTCATCTAAAAATTCATCTGGTAGATTTTCACTATAATCATTTATAGTTTTAAAGTTATATTTTCTTTCATTTCCCAAGAAATCTTTTATTGTAATGTATGGTGTTCCCTTTCCGGAACTATCGAGACAAAATGTGTATGTATTTTCATCTACTGTTGCATCATAAGATTTATTATTCCAATAGAGCTTAACTTCATTTGGGTCAACACCGCAACCTTTATCATTAACATTAATTGAAATTTCCACACGAGGTACACCAAAGATTCCAAAAGTAACATAGTTAAGTAAGCCATTCTTAACTTCGTACTTCATTTCAACAATATTAGGTGCAGTAGTATCAACATAGTAGACTTTACTAAAAGTTTTTTTATTTCCGCTAAGGTCAGTAACAGTTACATTAATCTCATACTTACCATCTTTAGTAAACACCAATTCTTCGGTTGTTTCCTCCGTTGACGGAAGAATATGATTACCATCTTTTTTAACAATATTTTCTTTATCTGCTTTGGTATCAATTTTGGCATCATCATTTTCTTTTACAGTAATAATATAGCTTGCAATGCCTATATCATCACTTAATTTAAATTTGACGTGCAACTTAGAAAAATAATATTCATCCTTTTCAGTTATAACCGGCGTTTCAGTTCTATTTTGTTCTATTTTTACATCTCCGCTGCCAAAAGAATCATAGAAAAAGGTTTTGATTTTTCCATTCTCCTCAAGAATAAGGGTATCACTTTGATGGTTTACTTCATCAAAAGCTGTCACTGATATTGATTGTATAGCAAAATCGGTTAATTCAGTTAATTGTTTTTCATTTTTTAACCGACCATATAATTCATTAAATGAAATATAATACCAATTTTCTTCTTTTTTTATACCAACCGGTGGAGCAAGTTTATTGTTTTCAACATTTAATTTATATTGATTATTATTTATCTTAATACTAAGTTCTACATTTTTAAGATTCATTTCAATAATATTGAGTTTTAAATACGATTTATCACCAATATAAGTATATTCACTCTTTTCCTCTTCACCGTCATCATTAGTTTTTACATAAAACTCCCTGCTTTCAAGCTTTGTTTCTGTTTCATCAGAAATATTTACAACCTGAAAACCATTTATTTTTGGAATATCAGCATCGTCAATCTTTTCAGATGATACAGTTGTTTTATTTCCTAAATTGTCGCTTAACTCAATTTTAATACTGTGACTCTGCATTTTTAAATCTAAAGGAATTTTAAAATTAACTTTTTTATCCCCATCAAGCTCAATCTTCTCTACATAAACACCCTCGCTGTTATTATCTATAAAATAATGAATATCTCGAACACCTGAAAGATCAGTTATATCTTCGTCGGCAACAAGACAATAATCATTACCTATTTTTGTTTCTTTAATTTTAAAAGCTGAAGGGCCCTCAGTATCATACATAAAATGCACAGCTTCAACACTGTCATTGACAGGATTTGATTCACCAGGATATTTTGCCCAAAACTTTATATAATAAGAGCCTTGAGGCAAATTTTCCGATTCATCCCCATCCCACACAAACGCATCAGAATCTGTATAATTACCCCAATCGTCAAGCTTATCCGTACTTGTCTTATAATATATTTCAGTACTGACAGGAGCAGTAATCTTAAGTTTATTTATATCATTAGTCCATTTATTTTCGTCATCCACCGTAACATTAAGTTCAGGTACAGAGAAATCATTAATTTCATCATCATCTAAAACTGATGATGATTCATTTCTTTCTGCTGCCAAAACCGTGCCTATGTTCATCAACATTGAACATATAACAATTACAATTGACAAAAATAATGCCGTAGATTTCTTTAATACACTCATTTTCTTTTACCTCTCTTTACTATAAAAGCATAATTATTGCCGTTGAAAACTGAATGAAGATAACTCAATAGTAATGCTAACGCAAGCATCATTATCGAAAATACATTATGCTGTCCTAATATTGCACTAAACAATAAGAATAAAACTATACTTAGTAGCCATACAATGTCACAAATAGTTGCATTCTTATTTTTCATAAAGCAAAAGATTCCGGGATATTTATGTATTTTATATTTTTCATTTTTTCTATATTTCCCTATTAAAAAAGTAAAAATTAATCCTATAATTAAACCACCCCAAAAAATTGTACTTATAATCAGTGGCTTTAAAGATTCTTTAATATTGTCTGCTAAAATAAGCATAACAGATACTGAAGACAACGCAAAACAAGCAATACTTATTGCTAAAAATATTTTATATACTTTTGTAGTCAATAAAAATCTCCTCCAAACCAATATGTATTCCTATTTATTATCCAAAGTTTTAGATAGGGCATTAAACGAAGTTCCCTTATTATATGAAACATTTACTATTCCTTTGCCTCCGGGGCGTCTGTATTTTCTAAGACTTAAAAAAACTCCGTAAAAAGTCGCACCTACCTGAACTGACAAAACTATCACAGCAAGAGTAATAAAGATGGGAGAATTATATCTAATATCCATTGAAACAATGATATCTTCTAATTTACCAATTGCAAACAAAAATATAATAGCAAGAGTCATTATCGAACCTGCAATCGCAAAAGTAATATAAGCAGGTTTTCTTATGTATTTTCTAATCTTACTAAATTCTTCGTTTTTCCATCCCACTTTGATTCTATTAATTAGATTCATTACTCAACACTCCATTCACATTTCCAAAAGCACTTATATTATTAAGTGTTTGTTTAATTGTATTTTTTAATTCAGATAGTTTCATATCAGTTTCATATTCTGTCAATAATGTGTAATTTGAATCCGATTTAAGTTCTTGCTCGGCAATACTGTTTATTTGTTCATCATGATTTAAATCCTGTGCTAATCTACTGACCAGTCTGTTTAAGTTTTTATTATCAGTATTATCGACAAGCATATTATAACATTCCAACAAGTTTTGCCTTTTCTGCGCATTATAAATTTGAACAGCTATTTTATATCCGTCGCTACTACAATTTGGAAGCCCTGTAACTGTATTTTCAATACAAGAGCTCAACTCCTTTTGGTCAACTGACAATAACATCTGATCTACAGAATCATTTATAAATTTGGTATTATTCATTTGTGTAAGTAAATTAACCAAAACAACAGTTTCCGAATAATTTAGCGTATCGCCTTCCTTACTCAAAAATTCAAATACTTTGTTATAAATATTTTGTTTTTCCGATTCAATTGAAGATTTCATCTGTTCAGCGGCAGCATTTTCAAGCCACTCAATCTTGGTTGGGTTGTAATTTTCAATAATATTATCCATTTTACGCTCTGCAAAATAACTGCCTGTCATCTTTAAAAATCCACAAACAAGCAGAATAACGCAAAACAAACCTGCCATAACACCAACTACACCAAATGAATTTCTAACCTTTATATTTTCTGATTTCATTATAGATGGAGCAGATTCTTTTGCGTTTATAATATCATCATGCAGAGTTTTATAATCATGGTAATACAATGGGCTCTCAAGAAAACCTTTTTCTCTTCTGCGGGTACATTTCTTAATTATATTTTCTAATTTTTCGTGATAATGAGCAGATGTTAATGATAAATCTCTATCACAATAAGCATCATCATTCATAATATTATGTCGGTAATAATCGTAAGAACCTCCTAAACTTTTATCTTTAGCAAATTCCGTATTACCTGTATATAACTCAAATACATTCAAGCATTCCCAAAAAGTAGCTCCAAAAGAAAAAATATCACTTTCTATACTCATTCTGCCCTTTTCAAAATTATCATCATTAAAAGGAAACACAGAACCGTTTGATGCGTTCACATAACATTCAGGAGCAGCATATCCCAATGTACCATACTGATACATACGGGTTATACTTTGCTCTTTATTATAATCAGCTTCACCAAGATTACTTTTGACCGACTTTGTTTCTATATCAATATGTTCAGAACGACCAAAATCAATTAAAACAAGTTCCTTGCCATAACGCGTAACCATAATATTATCCGGTTTAATATCAAGGTGTAAAATATGCTTTTGATCCGTAATATATTCCAAGATATCACAAAGATTTAACATAAAGTCAAACATATCACTTTGATAACGAATCAATTCTTCGTAATCGTTGCTGTAACTTTTGAGCATTCTAAGCTTCTTGTCATTTGAAAACTGATGAAAAGAATTTTTCTTTTTTAAATTATTACCAACATCAACTGTTTCAGTAAGTTTCCAATAATAATCTCGACAGTATTCTTCCAGCGACCAACCGTCAACATACTCTTCAACAACACAAAAAAACTTTTCACGGTTAATAGAAATAGACTTCCTGCCTTCTTCGACATGTGTATCCGTTAGTGAAAAATCGCCTAAGTCTTCTATGACATCGAAAATTCTAACAACCGAACGGCAATCCTGGAGTTCATCAAAAATTTTTAAATCATGTGTTCTAAATCGGTCATACACATTAACAACCCTACTTACACCACCCTCAGCTCCAATCAGGAGGGATTTATACTTAAATTTAAGCACACAAGACAACACTATATCTCCGGAATGTGAAATTTTAAGTCCTTTGTAAACAATACTTTCAGTACCTGTAGCAATATAACCATCAGATGACAGCCCGTATGATGTATCTATTATGTAATTAAATTCAGAACCTTTAATAATACCTTTAGTCATCATTTTCTTCCTCATTAAATTCCATTATTACTTTGTTAAATATAGTATCAGGGTCATTTGAATTTAATTTTTTAAGAAAGACATTATTTGATGTTGAATTCGTTTGGTTACAGGCAAACTGAGCATCTGTAAGATCAACCATTTTACTCCTCCGTTCCGGAATTAGGATTTCTATTAAATTCTCCCAATTCATCATCGACCTGACTATATGAATCTCTAATATCTTTTACGGCACTTTCATTTATTGCTTTAAGAACATCTTCAACACTGCCGATTTTTTCTAAAATATGAGCTATTTCAGTACTATAAGCATCTGCTCCTACACCTTTCCAAGAAGCAAGTAATTCCTTATTTATCCTGTTAAACTCGTTTTTTATAGTGGCAAATTCTGTAATAACCTCAGCACTTTGCTTTTCAAAGTTTGCAATTTTCGTAGTATCTGCTGAAACAAATTTACCGCTTGAATTATTGTCAGACATAATAATCTCCTTACTCAGTTTTTATAAACTTTGCTTTTTTTAATAAATCAGCTTCGACATTATAGAAATAGCCGTCACCAATTTCACATTTTGCATATTCTTCTTTTAGATTCTTTTGATCCATATCACCAAATACAGTTTTAGATCCACGCTCGCTTGCAAATTCTGCGATATTGTCAAGCAGGAAAACTGTTTTTAAGGTACTGTTAAACAATGCATTTACCTCTGCATCTGTTATTTTCTTTACATCTGTAAAAATAAAAATATAATCATTTTCATCTGCAACGTCTATTAATTCCTGCAAAAAATAATGTATAAAATCAGAATTCATCTTTGTATTAAGATAAATTGATTTACTTTGTATTACAAACACAGTTGGTGTTCCGTCTGCTTTATCTGCACCTCTAGGTAAATCCTCTACCGTAAAATCAATATCATCAATTCCATAAATCTGATAAAGTAAATCATTATCATAATCGTTGTACAGACTCATATATTTTTCATGCAATATTTTATAAAACTGTTGCATAGGCGAAAGCTTTCTCTTTTTCATTCTGCCATTAACAAAGTTTATAGGAATTTGCTCATACTCAGAAATATAATCACAGTCAAATGTTTCAGAAAACTCATCATAAAAAACTTTTAATTGCTTTCTGCCGTCATCAAAAAAGACAAACCTTGAATTTTTCTTATTGTTTTTCAGATTTCGCAACAACAATCTAAGAAGATTTGTTTTACCAAATTCTTTTTTACCATAAATTGCAACCACTCTTGAATCTGAAAAATCAACATTTATTGGTTTAAACTCTACATAGTCCAACCCAACTTCAACATTATTAGATGACAAAACCCTATCTGTAGCATCCAGAGGTTGTCTTAAATTAACAAAATCCTCAAAAAGAAGTTCCTGTGGAAATGTTTTGTATTTTTGAACCTGTTTTCTATATTCAAATGAAGATTCATCATAAGCAAATTTTTCTTTTAACTTTCTCATAAAAACCGAATCTTCATCATTTATGTCAGAACACTTTAATATCTGAACTTCATAAGGTGCATTTAGATTAAAAGTACCTATAATATCATCAGGTCTTTCAGTTACATTCGCATATCCTCTTCCTTGTATGTTACCAAGGCTTTCAACTTTAGAACCAAATATTTCTGAACATTTATCAGGAGCAAAATTTAATGCTATTTTCTGTTCAAATGAAAGCAAATAGTTTGAAATTCCTTTCGTATCTGAAGCAGTAAAAACTACTGAAATACCACGAGATCTACCATCACGACAAATTCTGCCAAATTTCTCGTGATATGCAGAGTATCTGTTTTCACCTATAAAAGCATTTAAATTATCAATAATAAATGTTGTATGTGGTAAATTATTTTTTCTTCCGACACTAAAATTATAGCTGCCAAGATCTTTAATGTTTTGCTTTAAAATTGATTCTAGAATAACAAAAACACGCTTTACATATTCTTCACTGGTATTATCAAAATAAGCTGAAACCAATGGCATATCTTTGTAATCTCTTAATGCTCCTCCAAAATCAAGAATAAATATTTGCTCATTATATATATTACTTCTTTTATGAAGACAGTTGATTAACAACTTTAAAAAATTGGTTTTACCTGACATAGCCGAACCAAAAACTGCAATATTTGAATTAACGAGATCAACTTTAAAATTCGATTGCTTTTGCTTATTTGGTATATCATATCTGCCCAAAGAGCACATTTCAAATCCATTATTCAAAGTCTATCACACCTCATTCCATTCATTAAATTCATCGTTGTCATCCGAAAGTAAAACAGGTAATGGTTCAAGAAATATTTTTTCCGGTACATCGTATTTATTCGTACCATTCGATGTCTTTTGACTTGTTATTTCAATGATTTTCTCAACAACATACTCTAATTGCGTAATACCAAAGCTAAGTTTTTTATTTTTTGCTTTAAGCACATCATTATGTTTTGTTGAATCATAAAAGTCACTAATAAATTCACCTGTATTTGTTACATAAGTCATCTTTGTAGCCGGTTTTATGTCTGTATTTTTATTTGCACCCGTATAAGCAGACTGAAAATACTCATATCTGCTGCCGGTTCCAACTAAAATATATGCCCTACCATGCCCAGGCATAGTTGCAGCCGCTGCATCTGTAGTACCCAACATTTCTTTTGATGCCTGCTTAGTTGCTACTTTTAGACATATCTTTGATTTTGTGTTTACACGAATATCATCATTTATAGCACCCTCAATGTTCTGTGACACCAATATAATATGTAATCCAAGTGTTCTGCCGATTCGTGCAATAGTAGTAATTTCGGCAATAAAATCAATATCATTAGATTCACTTGAAAATCTTTTCAATTCGGTAAATTCATCGACAACCAGTATAAGATGTGAAAGTGGTTTTAGTTTGCTTATATCACCGTCAATATATCTGATTTGCTTTTCTTTTTTACCATCACGAATTTCTTGTATCAATTCTTCATACTTTGCTCTTTCGTTTGGATTGGATTTCAATTCATGAATTTTCTTTACTTTTCTATAAGTACGGATATATGCGTCCGCATTATCAACATCAAGATCTGAAAGTATTATTTGACGATTTTTCACTTCAGCATTAAGCGATTCCAAAAATCGTTTAAGCATATACACTGCAGAAATTCCTTGGCTTTCTCCTGCAGTATTCGTAACCGTGCCCACACAATGAGGTAATTTACCCAAGCGTTCAGAAAATCCTCCGCCCTTCATATCAACAAGCATTAGATTGAGATCGGATGGAGAATACTTTACACAAAGTCCGATAAGATATGTAATTATTGTTTCAGATTTACCGGAACCTGTCGTACCGGCGACAAGCATATGTGGACCATCAGCATTTTCATGAAGATCCAGATAAGTTATCCCATGTTCATTTTTACCGACAGCAACCTTCATATTACGAGTAACATCATTATTTTGAACATCAGACCAGTTTTTACATATTATATTTATTAATTCATCTGTCTGTATTTGCTCATTATTTAATTTATAAATATCTTCAAATAATTCAAAAAGAGTTACTAATGAAGGAACTTTACCGTTTTCAGCGATTCTAGTATAGTAAATAGAACTTAATCGTCTGAAAGCAAGGTCAAATTCTGAATTTGGATGTTCCTTTGTTCCGTTATTAAATATGTAATCATTTGTAAAATTTGTATATTCAATTATGTCATCCGTTGTGGTTGATGAATCTTTACCACGAGCTAATTTACTAAGAGTTTCGTGGCTTAAAAGATTATACCTGTTGCTTATACGATGAATAGTTTCATCAAGTTCAACAATACTGCCACAATATTTTGGCAGCATACCTTTTTCTTTTTGAATAAACACAAATGTTAAGCCTAAAGAATTTTCATAGTTTTCTCCTTCTTTAGGTGCTTCAGGAATATATTTTGAAAAAGCTTTTTCCTTAATATCATAATCATCTAACACAAAACAAATAATCTGTGTTACTTTTTCAGACAAAGAATTACTGTCCGGCTCATCTGAACTATTGGATTTTACTCGTTCCGAAATTATACTTTGTAACTGGCTATACACTTCACCTGCACTTTTTTCATCGAACACAAATTGAGATAAACCATCAAATAATTCATTAGCGTGCGGAAGAAACATATAGTTGTTTATTATGTCACTCTGTTTCTCGACATCTTTTTCTTTATTAAAAAAGAATACCAACTGAACATCCTCGGGAGAATGGTAAAAAGAAAGTTCAAAAGCTAAATGTCTGATGAAATTCAACGACACATCATCATTTTTAGAAATTATGCCCAATGTACCGATATTTTTTAGATCAACAAGTAAAGGTGGTTTTTCAGCTTTTGCTGATGAATCTCTTAAAAATTTAAATCCTGTAATTTCTTTTTCTCCATTTTCTCCTATAGTTTCCTGTGTGGTTGAAAATATATAAGGTAACTCTGTAAGGAGAAATTGATTTTTCATTTCTTCTGTTGTTTGTTGATATCCTTTTTTATTTTTATGTTTCGGCGGTATTTCAATTGTAATATAGGGACACTCATCTTCTCCTTTCTTGGGCGGATGGAGCTTATAACGCACATCATAAAATATGTCATCTTTTTGCTCTGCTTTAATTTGAAATGATGGCTTTATTTCATCCGATTCACCAAGCGTTACTCTCATAAAGTCATTGTCATTTTGTGAACGTGCAAAAATTGCAGTGGAAATCTCGCCTGTTTGATTAAATAATGTACACATTCTGGGATAAGCTTTATTTAGATAAACAATTTCATCCTTTTGCCATTTTACAATTTTCTTTTTAATTATAGTTTCATTAATATAATTTTCATATTTTTCTTTCCATTCACTAACAGACTGTTTATAATCTTTTGATTGTTTTCTTCGATTATAAAGAGAAGTCACCGCTGACATAAACGGCATTGCAATAGTCATTGCCAACATAGAATCATTAAGCCCTGAATTGCTTGAAAACTGACTGATAAAAAAGCGTATGCCAACCATTCCTAAACCGGTAATTAATGGCGGAGCAATAGTATCTAATAAACTACCCTTAGCCTTTGTAGGCATGTCACCTGCTGGAAGAATATCTATTACTGTAGGTTCAATTACATTAAGCCTTCTGGTACTTATGTTATATTCCAAAGTATTATTATCACGGAGTATATATGTTTTTTCTCTGTCGCCCTTATCAAACAGCTGTGGTACATTTGTAACCATATCATTATCAGTAATAAAAAACTCACTTGATGTAACAATTCCAAGGCTACTCAATGACAAATCGTAATTGTTTTTGACCTTCTTTTGTTGATCAAGTACATCCATTGATTGTTCTGTAATATCGACTTTAGAGTATTCACCCATGATAGTGTAAAGAATCAACAACTCACAATGAGTTTTGATATATTGTTCAAATGCCTGAAAACAATCCTGTATGCTAAGAGTTGTATCGGCGTCTATACTTTCATCCGGATTAAAATTTTTAAGACCGTAATATACGCCTTGAATAAATTCTTTTAAAGTAATATCTTTTACTACAAGAAAAGACAATGTTCGCACTCTATTTTTTATATTAAATTTTACAGAAACTAAAATTTCATTGTTTTTCATATCATTTACCCTATGCCCTGTGAATAGAATTTTTATATTCAAAATTTATTTTAGGAGGATTAACTACTACACCATGCGAAAGTTCTATTTTTGGCTCACTAATACTAAAACTTATTGTAGGTGAGTCAATACTTTTAACCTTAACTTGATTTAATTTTTCAGAAGTGGTACATTTTCCAACAATTTTCGCTGTTTTTGGTATAACTACACTACTTAATATAACTTTTGACATTTCAGGCTTTTCAAATTCATTAACATTATTCTCAATATAAGTAGTTTTTGGCTTAGTTATATTAACCGGTTTTAATTTATAATTTTCAACTTTAGATGTAGGTATAATTACCTCCGACGAATTTATCTCAATATTAATAGGTTTTCTATTTAAAGATACTTTGGGAAAGTTTATCTCGCTTTTTGGTAAATCAGTCATCTTATAAGTTTTAATACTTTTTTTAGTAAGATAAGATTTACTAACATGGATATATGGTAATACTTGTAATTTCATTGGAACAAAATCAGTGTTAATTTCATCCGGTACATTTGTAAAAACCAAAGGTAATTTCTTAGTTATATTATTTTGAATTTTTACTGATGGTATCTGTGCCGTTGCTATGAAAACACCATTTGTCTTAATTAACTCTAATTTACCAATCTGAACATTTTTCAAAGATGGAGTAGCTACATAAGATTCTTTTAAATTCAACTGTACATCTGAAAATTCACAGTTTATGTTCTTTGGATTAATGCTAACTACTTTATTGGGCTTTGAAACATAAAATCTATTGATTTTTTTATTAGTAAATTTTAATCCGACATTTGGTATATCAGGTAATGTAACACTATGCTTGTTTACAAAATCAACTTTTTTATATTTGGAAAGTGTTTTATTCACACAATTAGTTGCATTTAAAATATTACTGCTAAACTCAGAAATATCAGCTTCAAATACTCCAAACCTCTTGTTATAATTTTGAGGAATCAAAAAGTTTTTCATATATCTTTTTTTGATTTTGAAACGTGGTACTTTCACTTTTCTCTGCCTTTCAAGACGGTTGACAAAAGCTTCACGTTCTTGATATTCAGCATACAACTGTTCGTAATTTTTTCTTTCTACTGAAGTTAATTTCTGAATTTCGTCCTGCGATAAAATTTTAAATGCCACCAAAATCACATCCCTTACATAACAAATGCGGCTCTATTTGTAATTTAACAAACAGAGCCACATATAAGCCGAATACTCAGCCCTGTCCGCCGCCTCTAATACTTTCAGCAATCTGTGCGTCAACTTTTTCAAAATTGTCACGATTTCCTTCGAGAAGACTTGACATTCCTTTAATCATTGCCGGAAGACCTGCTTCCAAACTTGTTACAAATTCTTTATAACTTTTATCAAAAAGCTCAATCAAAGCATCTTTGGAATCGCCTTCCATTTCGGCGATAGCTGCCTTAAAAGCTGTTTCAAATTCAGTTCCTGCGTTAGCATATTTAGTAGCCAAATTATCAATATTTGTTACCGATGAGGCTACATTCTGATTAACAATTCTACAATCTGCCATAATATAATACCTCCGTTAAATATAACTACTTAACCCTGTGCACTGCCAGAGTTCTGGTTACCCTGACCAAGCTGATCATCAACACCCTGATCATCACCGGGAATTTGCATTTTTATTGTGTTACAAATTTCTTTGAGTGAGTCAAGCATTTTTGTAAGATTATCAGTAACATTTGGAAGAATACTTGTATCGTAAAAAGCCTTAAAACCATTAGCTGCTGCACCCGAAAAACTGCTTGGAATAAGTCCGTCAATTTCAGATTGAAGCTCACTGTTAATTCCTGTTACCTGACTCTGATAATCGTCCACTGCTTTAATAGCAGCATCCATCATTGCCTTTGTGATGTTAACCGTACCGGTTGAACCCATATTTGCCATAAATATTTACCTCCTAAAATAAATGACTTAAATTTTCAAAACCTGTAAATACATCCTTGTAATAACCATTACCAATAACTGTATCGAGTGTATCGGATATATGGTTAACTACAAGTGACATATTTTCTATTGGTTTTAATAAAACATTTTTAGCCTCAAGCTGAGCCTCATGCCCTGCTTCGGTATCCATTGCTCCTGCAAGTTCCTCATACATAGTACTGAGTTTTTCTTTTAATTTATTGGTGCGTTCTTTTAATGCACGCATATCTTGTGCAGCAGTATTGAATTTTTCTTCATCAACCACAAGGTCTTTGGATAAATATGTAGCCACTATGCTTCACCTCCACTTTGCGCAGTTTTTATCTGCTCTAAGATTGGTTTACGCATTTCATCGGACAATAAGTCTGCAAGCTTTTCAGCTTCTTCAAATTCTCCGAGATCTATATGACATTGTATGCGGAATGTAAGTACTAAGAGGTCCGTAGGATCTTTAATCATTTCGTTTCTTAAGTATGTAAGAAAATCTCTGTATTCTTCATCAGCCTTAGGATAGCCTTCATCCTTTAACGCTTTAATAAGGCTGTATTTACCGATATATTTACTCTGAGGATCAGAACTGTTAGCGAGTTTTGATGCATACACTTTAATGTGTTCATTATCTTTAACAATTGTATAAGCTGCCACATATAAACGATAAATATGTTCTGTTTTTTCCTGAGAATAAACAGGATTCACATCGACATCTAACTTGCTATAATCAGATTCATGATTTTGAGCTATCGGTGTCATATTTTTTTCAAGATCCGGTGAGTTACGCCTTGCCTTTGCCGCCATTTCTCTGCCATATCTTTCAATTTTCTGTTCACCATACTTGCGTCTTACAGTTTCAACAGCAATATCAATTTCTCGTTGACCCGGTTTTACTACAGGTTTTGTTTCTAACTCAGTCAACTGTTTTACTGAAAACCCTTCATTAAATGAATTGATTGGATTTTCAGCCGCATTGATACACTTCAATGCCATATTTGAATTTTCGAGTTGAATATATATTTCAGCTGCATTGATATAACTGTCAACAATACTATTGACTTCCGGCTCAACCACACATAATCCTTCAAAAATTTTATCTATTGCCAAATAAAGATGTTCCTTATCACCGTCAAGTTCATAACGAGCGTTTTCATAAGCAACCCAATCAAAAAACAGTTCTTTTACAGGTTTTGCAAAACGTTCGGCACGGTCAAGTTCTTTTTCTGCTTCCTCAAGCCTTTCCTCTTGCAAAAGAATATTAAAAGCAATTCTGTATCCCAAATACTCTGTCGGAGCAAGCAACTTCATTTGATTAGCTACTTCTATACCGTTTGATGTTTGACCGCTCATACTGTAACTTAAAGCCTTACGTTGAAGTACATCCATATCTATGCCGACAACTTTTTCAGATTTTATTAAGTTTATTATTGCATCATTGTACCTGTGAAGATCGAAACAAAGCATACCCATTATTTTGTATAGCTGTCCCACCACATTAGGTGAACAACCAATTTCATCAGCCTTTGCGAACATTTCTAATGCTTTAACCGGTTGATTAGATGTGGCATATGCGTAACCAAGGTTAAAATACCGATCACCATTATCAGCATCATTTTCAACTGCAATTTTGTAATGCTCTATTGCGTTATCATAATCCTGTTTAGACATATACGCATTACCTGCACATTGATGAGCATCAGAATTATTTTCATCAACTTTGAGTGCCTCGTCTGCAAGTTTTAATGACTCATTATATCTGCCTTGTACAAAGGCAAGACGAGAATCTGCTATCAATACATCAATAGAAATTTCCATCTTATCACTCCTTCACTAAAATTAAAATGATATAAATAATTTAAAACGCAATATTTTGAAATCAATAATTTTAAATGTCGGCATACCACCTGTAAATACGGCGGTTGCTGTTACACCTGTTTGGAAAATGTTATAC
>OLQT01000040.1_pt1 | contig 99947 bp, 108 predicted proteins | sample 1672651 | NCBI WGS metagenome assembly OLQT01 (sample SAMEA3136709, study PRJEB25190) | human gut metagenome | biome: human gut; feature: human-associated habitat; material: faeces | place: Austria | collected 2013 | reverse complement strand
CTAAATGCGTGAATCGCGACTCAAAGATTGGGACAAGGACTATATGGTTTGACAGATTTTACGACTACAGCTCGGTTTTCTCGGTTATATGCAGGGTTGCGGCAGGATTTATTATGGTTATAACGGCCATACTTATTCCGTTTACAATAAGCAGACTAATAAAATCAATATACATACCGGAAATGATGATAATACAAATGTTAGAAATGTAAATTGAAAGGATTGTATAAAAATCATGCCAATGGGAATAAGGGGCGGATTTAATAAAATTATACGCTGCGAATGTGACAGGTCAATGGCTGAGAAAAAGGGTTACATACCATGCGGCCAAGACTGCAAGAATTGCTTGGCCTGCATAGAAGTAAACGCGGAGGGCGAACGTTCCCACAAAGCGATAAAATGGGAGAAAACAAAAATCGGACAAGCAATAATTAACAAATAACGGCGGAACATCCTTCCGCCGTAAAAACCTACATATATATAGGAAGAAAAAAAGAGGCGCTCGGTATGAGCATTAACCCTCGCTTAGAGTATTAACACACGGGAGTGACGGATGAGACATAAAGTGAGAGCAACTAAAGAGATTATCATAGCAGGAAAGTGTATAATGTGTAGTTTAAAAATAAAAGCAGGGAATCACACAGGAAAAAGAGGAGAGAAGAGAAACATAACTGCAGAGGCGGTCAGAAAGAACAATGATCGATTAGCCCTCAGAAATCTGACAGCGATATTAAATACAAATTTCAGATCCGGCCATCTGCACGTGGTATTAACATATAGGGAACTGGTGGATTATGAAACGGCAAAAAAGACCTATGATAAATTCACCAGAGAACTGAAAAAGAAATTGAAAGCAAGGGGAGAGGATCTAAGATACATACATGTGATAGAATGTGAACATACCAGGCTGCACCATCACATAGTCATCAACACCTCAGATCTTGAACTGGTAGAAGAGACATGGGGATACGGTCTCATAAAGGCCAGCGTCCTCGACTCTTCAGGAGAATATTCAAAACTCGCGGCCTATCTCTTAAAAGAAACTCAAAAGACTTTTAGAACCGGAGATAATCCGTACAAAAAAAGATATACTGCCAGTCGAAATATAATCAAGCCGGAGATAAAAGTGGTTGAAATAGACCTGGAGGAACTATTTGAGGATCCAGCGCCCTTAAAGGGATATTACATACCAAAAGAACTCTGCCGCCGGTTCAAACACCCGGTTACAGGAATAGAACATTTAGAATATACCATGGTAGCACTGGGAAAGCCGGTAGGATATAAAGTGTGGCCTTTTGGGGAAGTCATATCAGGCAGGGAATACTATAGGCCGAACTACCTCGAAGACCAGCTTATACTTTAGGGGGGCGCCATGAAAGAATATCAGAGGACGAAGAACAACCCGTGGATCCTTCCGAGGAATTTATACATGCAAACCCTATATGCCATAAGGGACTATGAGCGTATGAAAGAAGAGTATGAATATATGATTCAGGGCGAGGCTGTAGAAATGGACGGCCAGCCCAAGGGCACGAGGATAGGAGACCCGACAGAAAAGATGGCTGCCAAAGTAGAGAATATACACGATAGGCTAAAAGCTATAGAAAAAGCCAAGAACGTCATACCGAAAGAATACGTTAAAGGAGTATGGCAAAATATCGTATACGGAGCCCGCTTTCCTCATGACGCAGGAAGGAATACATATGGGCGATACAAGTCAAGATTCGTTTATGAGGTAGCCAAAAATCTGACGCTGATATAAAGATGGGGCAACAGGGGAAATTTTTTGATGTATTATGATACTATGGATAAACAAATAGATTTTGAGAATCTCGAAAGCCTCACAGGTGAAACGGATGAGAAATACGAGGCTTTCGTGGAAAAATTCAAGCCAAAGAAAACAACTGATGACTGTTTCACACCTCCGGAAGTTTATGAGATCATAAAGAACTGGGTCATGAAGCAGTATAATATACCTCAAACCGCAAAGATTGTGAGACCTTTCTACCCCGGCGGGGACTATAAAAACTATGATTACCCGAAAGACTGCGTAGTCATAGATAATCCGCCTTTTAGTTTAATCTCGCAAATCGTAAAGGAATATAACCGGCGTGGGATAAAGTACTTCTTGTTCGCTCCTACCCTGACGCTTTTTTCTACCGCAGCAGGGAAGACAAGTTACATAGTGGCCGGAGCCAAGATAACATATCAAAACGGTGCGAACGTAAATACGTCATTTGTCACAAATTTAGAAAAATGCAAAGTAAGGATAGTAGGAGAGATCAACGAACTGATAAAGAATACCAAAATATCGAAGAAAAAACCAAAGTATGAATACCCTAAAAATATAATCAGCGCAGCTATATTGCAAAAAATGTGCCGCTATGACGTGGATATAAAAATACCAGAAAAAGAGACCTTTTTCATAAGAAAAATGGAAAAGCAAAAGAGTGGCATATACGGGTCGGCTTTTTTAATATCAGATCAAGCGGCCGAAAAAATAAAAGAGGAAATGACACGGATAGAGAACATAAAACAGTGGGAACTGTCTGAAAAAGAAAAGGATATAATAAAATATCTGACTATGGGCGAATGGCAAGAATGAACTACGGCAGCCAGAGATGGAAAGAAAAGCGCAAGAAGATCTTAAGGCGCGATAAGTACATGGACAGAATAGAAGCGAGATACGGAAGAGCAGTGGAAGCTACAATAGTCCATCACATCTATCCGTCAGAGGATTATCCTGAATATGCATATGAAGACTGGAACCTTATTTCAGTTAGCAATAAAACTCATGCAGCTCTTCACCTTCCCAATAGTGGACAGCTATCCGATAAGGGAAAGGAACTGATGGAAAAAACGAGAGCGCCGAGAAAGGAAAAGAAATGATAGAAAAGCTATACGATATAAAAGAGAAAATAGCTCAGGGCGATACCAGCATAAAGGACATAGACATCATCAACGCTGCTATAAAATATATCGAGAAGAACGAAGAAGAAAAGGCGATGATGACAAAGGCACTGTATGAGGGAGAGGGTAATATAATTGCTGAAGCAGATAAAATCATCCCTGAAGCAGAGCCTGGGATAATAGTCACAATAGATAACGTAAATATATTCTATGGAACTGGTGAAATCAATGAGAAATAAAGGAGTAAATGATAGAATAGAATCATTATCCCCCCTCCCCTCCGGGGGAGAATAAACTTTTTCCTAATGCGACAGGTACCTGGATTTCCAACTCTGATAGATTTTTGGAAGAGGGGGAAATCAGTTAAAGGGATATATCACAAAAAACAAAAACTACTTTTTATAGCAAATTTTAATTGAAATAAACCAAGGCCTCAAAAGGCATAAAAAAGGCGGTAAAAATATATGAGATTTATTTAAAAAAAGTGCAAAAAAGGAGCAGAAATGAAAGCGGCCGGATATGAAAAAAGAATAATAAAAAAGATGACGGCCGTCAACACATATAGGCCAGAGTTCGACCAGACCATAAAGATACTGGCAAAAATATACGAAGAGTTCGACAAGGCAAAAGAACAGTTTGAAGAAAGCGGCGGAGAGTACGTGATCACCTATACAAATAAGTCCGGGGTGAGTAACATGATAAAAAATCCCATATACAAGATCATCGAAGACATGGAGGACAGAATATTGGCATACAACAGAGAACTGGGGCTGACCCCGGTAGGATATAAGAGGATCATGAACAAGTTTGAAAAGGAAAAGAGGTCAGGGCTGGCGGAAGCCCTAAAGAGTCTTGGAGGCTAAAAATTTCCAAGAAGTCATAGAGTATGCCGAAAGTATCAGAAGCGGAAAAAAGATCGCATGTACCACGCTGAAGCAGGGAGTCGATAGATTCTTCAAAGATCTTGAAAATGATAATTACTGGGTCGATAAAAAAGCTGCTGAGTTTTGCATAGGAATCATCGAAAAAACGTTGAAACATTACCAGGGAGAAGATCTAACGGGTTTACCAATGAAAGGTAAGCCTTTTTTATTGCAGCCGTTTCACAAATTCATAGTCTACAACGTAGTGGGATTCAAACATAAAGGAACAGATATATTAAAGCACCATGAGGTAATGATTTTTATACCGAGGAAAAATGTAAAGACTACCTTTGCAGCAGCCTTGGCCTGGGCGCTTTCGCTGTACTATAGAAGGAGCGGATCAAAGCTATATATCACTTCCGCCGCATTGCAGCAATCCATCGAAAGCTTCAACTTTTTGGCATATAACCTGGATGAAATGGGGGAAAGCCAACGGCGAGGCGGGGGCGTTAGAATCATAGATAACAATAACGAGCACTCAATAAGCGCAAACTTCCCGGATGGGTCTATATACATAAGGGCTCTGGCCGCAAATCCTGACGCACAGGATTCGCTGAACTGCAATATAGCAATCGCCGACGAAATACATGCGTATAAAAAACCTAAGCAGTACAATCTATTTAAAGAAGCCATGAAAGCCTACACCAATAAATTGATGATCGGGATAACTACGGCAGGAGATAACGAGCAACTGTTTTTAGGTCAAAGATTAAAATACTGCAAAAAGGTGCTAAACGGAACAATAAAGGACGATCAGTATTTCATATTCATGACATCCGCCGACGCTGACGAAAATGGGGAGATAGATTTTACAAATCCAAAAATCCATGAGATGGCCAATCCATCTTATGGGGTGACCATAAGGCCGGAGGAGATTTTAAATGAATCTCTTCAGGCGCAGAACGACCCGCAGCAGAGAAAGGATTTTTTCGCAAAAAGCCTGAACGTCTTCACCAGTTCTATGAAAGCGTATTTTGATATCGAAGAGTTTAGAGCGTCCGACGAAAAATATAACTGGAGCATTGAAGAACTATCGAAGCTACCGATAAAGTGGTATGGCGGAGCTGACCTGTCAAAGCTGCATGATCTTACAGCCACGGCTTTATTTGGAAATTACAAGGGAGTGGATATAATAATAAGCCATGCCTTTTTTCCGGTAGTAGCTGCACACATAAAAGCGGATCAGGACAATATACCGCTGTTCGGGTGGCAAGATGATGGGCTTTTAACAATGTCAAACTCTCCGACAGTAAACCACGGCGAAGTGGTGGAGTGGTTTAAAAAGATGAGAGATAAGGGGTTCAATATTAACCAAGTGGGACATGATAGAAAGTTTTGCCGAGAATATTTCATCGGCATGAAAAAAGCCAAGTTTAAGATCATAGACCAGCCTCAGTATTACTTCAAAAAATCCGAGGGGTTTAGATATCTTGAAAGGTCCGCAAAGAACGGAACCCTATACTATATGCACTCAGAGGCATATGAGTATTGCGTACAAAACGTAGCGGCAATAGAAAAGACAGATGACATGATTCAATACGAAAAGATACAGCCGGAGATGAGAATAGACATATTCGACGCTTCGGTTTTTGCATGTATCAGATACCTTGAAAATTTAGAAAAATCCAGCAAAGGAAAGGAATGGTGGGGAGAAAAGTAATGCCAAAGAAAAAAAGCAGAGCAGAACCGCAGGAGATGAAAAAAAGAGGAGTCACCGGTTTTTATATCGGAAAAGATTTTGAAGAAGATTTAAAGTGCAGGGGATATGTATCATTATCCCATAGTCCGGAGATCGTGGCGGGAGTCGATAAGATTGCGGAGCTGATCGGATCTATGACTATCCACCTGATGGAGAATAAGGATAATGGAGACGTTAGAGTCAAGAATGGTCTGAGCCGAAAGATCGACATAAATCCATATTCAAATGGTACCAGGTCACAGCTAATAAAGTGGATTGTAAAAACCATGTTCTTAGAGGGCGAAGGAAATGCAGTCATATACCCCGTAACAAGAAACGGATATCTGGAAGATCTGAGACCGATACCGGCCTCCTTCGTTTCCTTCGTTCCTGATGGAATGTGGGATTACACGGTAATGATAAACGGAGAAGAGTTTGACCCCGAGGAGGTTCTGCATTTTACATTAAACCCTGATGAATATTACCCCTGGAAGGGAAGGGGACACGGGGCGACAATATCCAACGTGGCCAACAATCTGAAGCAGGCTCAGGCCACAGAAAAAGGATTCATGGAGTCAAAATGGAAGCCTTCCATCATCGTGAAAGTCGATGGACTGATCGATGAGTTTTCGAGCAAGGAAGGAAGAAAAAAGCTGCTGTCTGAATATATCGACACCAGCGAAGCGGGGGAGCCGTGGATAATTCCGGCTGATCAGTTCGCTATAGAGCAGGTAAAGCCCTTGACCTTATCAGATCTTGCTTTAGCTGAATTTGTGGAAATAGATAAAAAGACGGTGGCATCCATTTTAGGAGTGCCGCCGTTTATATTAGGAGTCGGAAATTTTGAAAGGGATTCCTGGAACAATTTCATAGCAACGAAGATAATGTCTATTGCGCAAAACATCGAGCAAGAGCTGACCAAAAAGCTGACATATAACCCGAATTGGTTTTTCAAATTCAACCCCAGATCACTGTACAACTACAGCATAAGCGACATGGCAAGAGTAGCGGACGACCAATATATCCGGGGGATATTCACAGGAAACGAAGTCAGGGACTGGATAGGCATGCCGCCTGTTGAGGGTCTCGATGAGCTGGTAATTTTAGAAAACTATATACCGAGAGGCATGATAGGAGAACAAAATAAGTTGAAAGGAGGGGAAGAAATTTGAGCGAAAGGCAAATCCGAAGCATAAGCAGGGGAATGAATACGAGAGCAGACGAAGCAACCGGCGATAAATACATCTCCGGTTATTTTTCTGTCTTCGATTCGAATTATGAAATTTGGCCAGGCGGAAGCGAGTCCATAGATAAGGGCGCATTTGACAACGCCCTGGGCGACGATATCCGCTGTTTGGTCGATCACAATTCGAGACTGGTTTTGGGAAGAACAAAGGCGGGCACATTGTCGCTGAATATTGACGAAACCGGTCTATTCGGAGAAGTGAAAATCAATCAAAAGGACCAGGACGCCATGAACCTGTATGAAAGGGTGAAACGGGGAGATGTGAATCAGTGTTCTTTCGGATTCGACATTTTATCGGAAGAGACGACGGAGGACCCGGCAACCGGCAAGGTCCATTTCACCATCAAAGAAGTAAAGCTGTATGAGGTATCCATCGTGACCTTTCCGGCCTACGAGGAGACGGGAGTCACCGCCAGGGCGAAAGAGCGCGAGACGATAGAGAAAAGAAAAAGAGAGAAGTGGCGCAGCGATATGAAAAAGCGCCTGAAAGGAGAATGAAAAGAATGGCACTAAAAACATTACTGCTGAGAAAAAAGATAGACGAAGCAAAAGAAAAATTAAAGGTACTAAGAGAAAAGACCGCTGATTTTAAAAAGAGAGCAAAAGAACTCGAGGATTCTATCGAAGAGGCGGCAACAGAAGAAGAAAAGACTGCGGTGGAAGAGGCGATAGAAGCGTTCGACAAAGAAAAGGACGAACATGAGCAAGAGATCAGCAGCCTGGAGGAATCCATAACACAGCAGGAGAAAGAGCTGGAAGAGCTGGAAGAAAAGGAAAGATCAGTGGCACGGCCAAAAACAAGAAAGGAAGAGAGAGGAGAAAGAAGAGAAGTGAGAACAGTAGCAGATATAAGAAGCCTTCCGATGAACAAGAGAGCATTTGAAGTCTTTTCGCCGGAAGAGAGAAGCGAGATCGTTAAAAGAGACGATGTGAAGGCGTTTTTAAATGGAATGAGAGAGATGGGAGGCAGCAAACGCGCAGTAAATGGCGGCGAGCTGAATATTCCTGTAGTATTCCTTGAACTCATAAGCGAGAACATGTACAGATACTCAAAACTCTTAAATAGAGTAAGAGTTAGAGATGTCAACGGCACCGCAAGACAGACCATCGCCGGCACTGTGCCTGAAGCAGTATGGACGGAGATGTGCGGAGCCATCAATGAGCTGACATTCGGATTCAACCAAGTAACCTTAGACGGCTTTAAGGTTGCGGGATTCATTCCGGTATGCAATTCACTTTTAGAGGACAGCGATGTGAATTTAGCGTCTACAATCGTAGAAATGATCTCCGAGGCTATAGGCCTTGCTAAAGATAAGAGTATCTTATACGGAAAAGGCTCAGTGGCCCATATGCCTATGGGAGTAGTAACAAGACTGTCCCAGACTCAGAAGCCGGATAGTTATCCTGTCAATGCCCCTGAGTGGGTGGATCTTCACATCTCAAATATCATAAAGATAGCGGCAGAACTGACCGGCGTGGAGTTCTGGTCTGCGCTAATGCTGGCAACAGGAAACACCTTCACGACCTACTCTCGCGGCAGACAGTTCTGGGCTATGAACTCAAAGACTTTCAGCCTGCTGAAATCCAAGGCTATCACATTCACTGCCAGCGGCGAGATCGTATCAAGTGTATACGGTACTCTGCCGATTATAAACGGGGATATAGATATCCTGGAATTTATCCCAGACGGTGACATCATAGGCGGATACGGAGATCTGTACATATGGGCTAACCGTGGCGGCATGAGCATAGAATCCTCAGAACACGTACAATTTATACAAGATAATACCGTATTTAGAGGAGTTGAAAGAGCTGACGGTATGCCTATCATTCCTGGCGCCTTCGTGGCCATCAACATAAACGGCAACGAAGTGACTACGGCCATGGCGTTCGCAGCGGATACGGCTAACGACGCCAAGCTTCAGGACCTGGCAATAAACGGAGTAACTATAACGCCGCAGTTCGATGAGGATATCCTGTCCTATACTGGCACAACTACAGACGCCAGCGGAAAAATAGAGGCGACTACTGCCGTAGCCGGCGCTGAGGTAGCAATCGCATACAACGGAAAGAACGTTAGAAACGGCGGCACTATAACCTTCGAAACGGGTACCATGCCGGTTAGTGTTACCGTTAAAAAAGGCAACCAGGTTAGAGTCTACACCGTGACTGTAACAAAAGGAGCATAATCCATGAGCGAGAATGATCTGCTCACAATCTTAAAAAAGGACTTGCAAATGCTCACCTCTTCCAACGACGATTACCTCTTAAAACTCCTCGATTTTTCAAAAAAACTGATAGAGCGGGAGGGAATCGTCTATACAGAAGATTTGGAGTGCGATATGGTACGCGTTCATTATGCGGCATATCTTTTCAGACGGCGTGGCGGCCAGGAAACCGCCATACCGCGCTTTTTAAGATACGAGCTGAACAATCTACTATTTAGCCAGAAAGGAAAAGTATGACGTTCGATGATGGAATCGTCAAAATATATGACGTTAAAAACAGCGCCGCCCCGGGAGATTTGCCTGTAAAGGCATTGGTAAATCCGATTCCGGCATATTTCAAAAATATGGAAATCGGAGTTACGAGAATGTATGAGGCTGTCAAGGTGAATCAGAGCGTCGATAGGGTCATAGCCATATATCCTGATGATATATCAGTGAACCGTATTGCAGAATTTGAAGACGGAAAAAGATATATCATCAGATACATTCAGCCGACCGAGGACGAATTTGGAATAAAAATTCTAAAACTGACGCTGGAGAGAGGCGGTGAAGAATATGAAATCTATGAACGAGATATTACTGCCAGTAAAAGAGGCCTTACTTTCGGTATGTGAAAATACAGGAAGATATATCGCCAACGACGCTACTAAAGACCATATCATATATGCAGAGGATTCATCCAACAACCTGAATGGAGACGATAAGATCATAGCCCAGGCGGTGCAGGGGACTATCGACATATATCAGCTTGGTGGCAGCGATCTATATGACAAAGTCAAAGAGGCGTTAAACGAGGCGAAAATCTCATTTTATTTAAATTCCGTCCAATATGAGGGGGAGGATAAAAAGGGATTTATCCACTACGAGATAGTATTTGAGGCAGCATGATGGCGTACATAACTTTTAAAAATCTGGAAGAGTACGAACTGAAAATCGAGAGGCTATATAAAAGGGCGCCGGGATTGGTAAAACAGGCCGTATATGTAGGGGCCGGCGTCATGGCTGACGCCATGCGAGAAGCCCTTGAGGGTCTGCCGATTGAGGAAGGTAGAAACGGGCTGCCCCCATACGCCTCGCCGGGAACGAAAATAAAGGGCGTTTCAAAAAAGCAGAAAAGAGATCTGCTGGATTCCATGGGTTTGACAGAAATAACGGAAGAAAACGGTTATGTCAGCACTAAGCTGGGCTGGGACGGCTACGGGAGTGTGCCTACCAAGCAGTGGCCCAGAGGCGTCCCTAATGTCATGCTAATGCGATCAATCGAATCCGGAACGAGATTCCGAAAAAAGATACCGGTAGTAAGACAGACCGTAACCAGGAGTAGAAATTTAGTAACGAGGAAAATGGCCGAAAAGGTCGATAAACTAATAGAAAAGGAGATGAAATAAATGGCAATAAAAGGATTATCAATCCCTATTTGCGGAGAATACAATAACAACAACGGAGCTGTTACATATTCGAACCCACTGGTAGTAAATAAGGCAGTCGAGTACAGCGTAGCCTGGACAGTGGGGGATAATAATCCGCTGTATGCCGATAACGGCATCGCCGAAAATGATAAGGGGACGTTTCAGTCCGGTGAGCTGACGCTGACGACCGCAGACCTGCCGCAGGAGCTGTCCCTAAAGATTTTAGGAACAATACAGATAACTGAAACAGTTGGAGAAAAAGAAGTAACGGTACAGATATTCGACGATAAGAGGAACTCCCCATATTTGGGATTCGGACTAATAGAACTGCACCAGGAGAGTGATGTAGATCAATACAGGGCGATATTCTTAAACAAAATTTTCTTCAATCTGCCTGAAAATGCGGCCACCACCAAGGGCGAAACCATAGATTGGCAAACGTCGCAAATTACCGCAGCCATAATGCGATCTGATGAAGTTTCAGCCAACAGAGTTCACCCATGGATGGAGGATGCCTGGTTCGAAAGTGAAGCGGACGCTCTGGGCTGGCTGCAATATAAATGCGGGAAGACTGCCAGCACTCAAAATTTGAGGAAGGCGGCTGAAAAATGAATAGGATAACATACGTAGAGATAGCGGGGAAAAAGTACCCGCTATCTTTTTCGCTTTCCGCATTAAAAGAAATATCCAATAGATTCGGCGGAATTGAAGAGATGTATGCCTTTTTGACGGACGAAAAAAAGAGTATAGAAGAGGTGCTGGAGGCTATATCTTTTATGCTCAGCGTCATGATAAAACAGGGCTGCGCCTACATGAATTTATTTCTTAAAGACGTGCCGCCAGTTGAGGGGGCAAGATACGAAGGTGAATACATATCCCTTTCGAAAGAGGAGATAGATCTGGCAATAAGCGCTTTTGATCTGGAGGAGCTAATAGGAACTATTACAGAATGTATAGGTTCGTCCAATGCAAGGGAGCTAAAAGCAGAATCAAAAAACGCCAGGGCTCCAAAGGCCGATTGATATTCTTCGACCTTTGGGGCCGAATGTTAAACATTCCATACAGAGAATATTCAGTAATGCCGCTGGGCGAGCTTAGCGACCTGATAGACGGCTATCTGATATTAAACGGAAACACAAAAGAAGAAAAAGAGGAAAGATATTTCCCGGATTTGAGGTGATAAAGTGGCGACGAATATAGGACCTAAGATCGGGGTAGACGGCGAAAAAGAGTTCAGAGCCGAACTGAGAAATATAAATACTACGTTAAAGACCCTGGACACCGAAATGAAAAAAGTCACTTCGGAGTTTCGGGAAAATGGCGAAAGTCAGGAAGCACTAACCAAGAAAAATGAGACCCTGAATAAATCCATAGAAGCCCAGGAAAAAAAGCTTGAAATGGTCAGAAAGGCTCTTTCGGATTCTTCCGAAAAATTCGGAGAAACATCTGCCAAGACTATGGAATGGCAGCAGGTTTTAAACAGAACAGAAACGGCTTTGAATGATCTAAAAAATGAACTATCAAAAAATGAAAAAGCCCTCAGCGAGATGGAGGAAGGTCTGAGAGACACAGAGACGGGGCTGAAAAACGTCGATAAGGCCGCCGAGAATGTGGACGACATCGGAAAAAAGTTTAAAGATGTCGCAGAAGATGGAGTAAAGGCGCTATCAACAGCCCTTGTGGGTCTTGCAACCGCTTTTTTGGCTACGGCCGAAACCAGTAGAGAATATAGGACGGATCAGGCCAAACTGACATCAGCATTTAAAACCGCAGGATACAGCGCAGAAACGGCAAAGGAAGCGTTTTTGGAGATCTATTCTCTGATGGGAGAAGACGATACGGCAGTAGAAGCGGCTAACCATTTGGCAGAACTGACAAAAAATGAGGAGGATCTGGCTAAGTGGACGGGAACAATTCTTCCGGGAGTATTCGCAAAGTTCGGGGACTCCCTTCCCCTTGAGGGACTAACCGAGGCCGCCAATGAAACGGCAAAGGTCGGGAAGGTAACCGGGCCTTTAGCCGACGCATTAAATTGGGCCGGAATAAGTGAGGATAAATTCAACGAAAGCCTGGAAAAGTGTTCAAGCGAGCAGGAACGGCAGACCCTGATAACAGAAACGTTAACGAAGACCTATTCCAATATTAGTAAAGAATTTAAAAGCACTAATGAAGATGTACTGGAAGCTAACAAAGCACAGGCGAGACTGACCGATTCTATAGCGAAGCTGGGAGCAATAGCCGAGCCAATCATGACAGATCTAAAGAATCTGTTAGCTGACGTCATAGACGTAGTAGCAGAAGCCGCCAAAAAATTCTTAGACCTACCGGAGGGGGTTAGAAAAGCCGTCCTCGCCTTTTTGGGAATCACCGCAGCCGCAGGACCCGCTATAACGATAATAGGAAAGGTGAAAGACGTAATAAAGAGCGTCAGCGGCGCCTCTTCTGCCCTCGGAAGCAGTTCGAAAGGGCTGTTTTCGATTTTGTCCAGTAATCCTTATGCCCTGGTTACAGGGCTGGTCATAGGGCTTGGAGCGGCAATTTGGAAGCTGGTCGAAACAACTAACGAAGAGATAAAAGCAGCCAAGAAGATGTCCGCAGAACATGAGGAGGAAATTGACAATATAAAGAGTCAGTCTTCCCTTGCAGAGCTTTATTCGAAGAAATTGGATGAACTATCAAAAGTAGAGAATAAGACTGCCGAACAAAAAAAGCTAATGCAGACCTACGTAGATAAGCTGAACGAATCCACGGAAGGGCTAAATCTGACGTATGACGCAGAGGCCGACGCCCTGAATCAGACGACGGAAGCTATACATGAGAAGATAGAGGCCAGGGAACAGGAAGCACTGGCCGAGGCATATTTGAAACAATCGCAGGAAGCGCTGGAAGAATATGCTGAAGCAGAGATGAATATCATTGAATTGGAAAATAAGAGGCAGGCGGCCAAGGATGAAATTAACCGACTGACCGCAAAAGGCACGGAGCTAACATGGCAAGAAAGAATAGAGTTAGAAAAGGCAAAGAAAACGGTCATGGAGTGCAATGTTGAATTGGAAGAACTGAACAAGTCCCAGGTCATATATTCAGAAGAGGCGCAAAAAGCCAGCAACGCCGCACAAATGCAGACGGGCGCCTTCGACGCACTCCTCGTTGAAGCAGGTAAGCTGAAAGAAGACCTTCCGGCAGGCCTCGTGGAGGCACTAAACGCAGGAAAAACGGCCATTCCTCAGACTGTGGATGAGCTGAACGGCCTCATAAATTTTCAAAATGCTGTAAATAACGCAGGACAGTCCGGCGCGGACATAGTCGACACCCTGTACTATACTATATCTTCGGGCAAACTGGACGTAGAAACGGCTATAGCTATAATCAATTCCGGAGCCGAAGTAGAGCTGGACAAACTGCCCGGAATCGTAGGTGAAGCGATGGAGGCGGCCAAAGAAAAAGGGTATGAAACAAAATTTGAACCGGTAGGAGAAGCCGCAGGTAACGCTATCGCAAAAGGATTCCAAGGCGCTGCCGGCCTTATTAATTCAGCAGTTCTCGGAGTTTTAGGCGCAGCAATGGGAAAAGGAAGAAGCTATGCTTCTGGGTCTAACCAGAGTGGAAAAAGCGGCAGAATGGCCGCAGCCCCTATGTCTGCCATGATAGAAGCTGGAGAAGATGAAGAAATGCAAGCCCCTATGATGATGAGAGCTATCCCAAGTCCGGTAACCAATATAGGAGAGGCTATAAGGAGCGCCAACGAGGCTATGACATATGCCGCAATGAGCATAGGGCGGCCGGGAAGCGGCCTGAATATTTCCATAAAAGAGGCAGTTGGGAGAATTAACAACGTTCCTACCAGTAACGAACGACAGCAGATTATAAACCTGACTACCTATAGCGTGTTAGATGGCAAAATCATATCAAAGACAGTGCAGAAAGATATCACAGGCAGCCAGATGGCGCAGATGAGAATGAAGGGAGTGAATAGCTATTAGTAATTACACAATAATGTATAACGAAGTAGCCGCCAGGGATATAGGGGTGATGGTAGTACGGCGCCCCAGCATACCATCGCCGGTGAGGCGAATTTCTGAAATAACCATTCCCGGAAGAGACGGATCCCTGATCGTGGGAGAAGGGACATATGAGGATATACTAATATCGGTCGATCTAAACTATATGTCCCCCTCAAATGAGTGGGGCGCCGTGTTCAGGAAAATAAAAAAGTGGCTGCTGGGGAAAGGCTCAGGCCGGCTTTTTTTGTCCGACGACATGGCATTTTTCTTCAAAGTCAAAAATGTTGAAATTGGAGAAAATGAGAGAACATCAAAAAGGATAGGGGTCATCACGCCCACATTCACGTGCGACCCATATATATACCTGAACGCCGGAACCATACCCATAGAACAGACCACGCCCACTATATTGAATCCGTATTCACTATCAAAACCAATATATATAGTGACCGGAACAGGGGAGTGCAAGCTATGGGTTAATGGTAATATAATGACTGCAAACGTTGAAGGGAACCTGACTATAGACACAGACCTGATGATCGCATACAAGGAAGACGGTACGATCCAAAACACGAAGGTGACAGGCGATTATGAAGGGCTGTACCTAAAAGAAGGCGAGAATGATCTGACGATAAATAACCCATTCAGTCTGCAGATCATTCCAAACTGGAGGACGCTATGATTCAGACATACAAATCAGATAACACAGACTATAGCAAAAACGGCGACATAGTGCTGTTCCCAATATCAGCAAAAGTGACGGCTGAGCTAAATAAATCATGGTCGGCAGAAATGACCTGTCCCATAGACCCGGAAGGCAGATGGAAATATATAGAGGATGAGGCAGTTGTAAAAATGCCGTCCTTTAACGGCGATCAGCTGTTCAGAATTAAAGCAAAAACAAAATCGGACAGCGGTATAACGGCCACCCTTGAACCCATTTTCTACGACGCTATGGACGATTGTTTTTTGGTCGACGTCAGGCCGACCGATAAAAACGGGCAGGACGCACTGGACATAATGACTGCGGTCAATAACAAATACAAGGGTAGTTCAAACATATCAAAGAAATCTACCGCATACTATCAATTCAAAAATCTGATGGAGGCCATAAACGGAAACGACGACAATTCATTCATATCACGCTGGGGCGGCGAGATACTGTTCGATAACTACATGGTCATAATCAATGACCATATAGGCGAGGACAACGGCGTAGAATTGAGATATGGCAAGAATATCCCAGAGGACGGCATGAGTCAGGAAGTAGATATGCGGGAAGTAGTTACCCGCATATACCCTAAAGCATATAACGGGTGGACGATGACAGACAGCGGTTATGTTGATAGTCCGCTGATAAATAGTTATCCGACAATTAAAATTGCCACGATAACATTCGAAGACGTGAAAATGCGAGAAGACGCAAGAGAAGGCGACGAAGAGGAAGACATAATTGTCTGCGATACGCAGGAAGAACTGGACGCTGCTCTGAAAGAAAAGTGTAACCAGCAGTTTGAAGCGGGGCTGGATAAACCGAAGGTAACCATATCCGCCGATATGATACTATTGCAGAACACAGAGCAGTATAAGGACTATGCTGTATTAGAAAATGTAAGTTTAGGCGATACAATACATTGCATTAACAACCATCTGGGAATCACCACGACGGCGCGGGTCATCAGTTTAGTGTACGATTCTATCTTGAAAAAAGTGGACAGCGTAGTAATCGGCGAGGCCGAGTATAACTATTTCAACAATGTTACATCGTCAGTCAACAGGATAGATTCAGCCATTCGTCTGGACGGCTCCGTGGTGGCTGAGCAAATAAAGGGGTTCATCGACGGCACATGGTCGCAGCTGCGCCTTCAAAATACTTCGGCCAAAAGAGTGGAGGTTAGAGCCATATTTTTTGAGGATTTGGATCCGAACAGTGAAAACTTCGGCGCATTGTCTATAGGAACCCAAGGGCTACAGATCAGCAGGCGGCGGACAACTGCAAATGACGACTGGATCTGGACAACGGCCCTTACTGCCGGCGGACTGATAGCTGACATTATAAAGGCTGGAACAATATCAGACGATTCGGGCAAGTCATACTGGAATTTAAATACAGGTGAGTTTTCAATCGAAAACGGATCTATAACTACTATAGACCCAGAAACCGGATATCTAATAGAGATAAAAAACGGAAAACTCAAAAATGTGGGACAAGTATGGATTGATAATGTTACATATGACGCAATAATGGAAGTAAGATCATCGGAAATTTTGGGAAGAACTGAATTAGATGGCAAGTTGAGGTCATCAGTGGCGATTGGAACTGACTATGCATCATTCAGTAACCAAGGATCACAAGTTTTCATTCAATCCATAGGTACATCTGCAGGTCTATCTGTTAGCAAAAATAATTTGGGGTCTGCAACAATCAGATCAGATTCTATAGCGGGCGTAGAAATAGAGTGTGCTAATGATAGTAGGAGCAGTTACACCAGAATGACACCTGGACATCTGATTGTAGTTAGAGACGGAAAGACGATAGTGGAGTATTAGGGAGGTGAAACATGGACAGTAAAAATATAAAATTAAGTGTAATCGAGTGGGATCCTGCCGAGATAATACACTACGTTCAGTATTCAACGGAAATTCCCATAGAATTTTACATACAAGACTATATTATCCCGCCCGGGGCGACCGCAAGATTTTATCTTAAAAAGCCAAGCGGACTGGAGATATATAACGAGTGCCTGGTGTCGGGGCAAAAAGTTACGTTAAAGCCTACTGCGCAGACGTTCGCAGAATCAGGAAGGCAAAACGGCCAGATTCAGGTAGTAATAGGTGACGATATTCTCGTCTCATTCATATTGGAATTTGCAATTGAAAGAAACCTGATATCAGACAGCGCCATAGAGTCGTCCAATGAGTTCGGGGTGTTAGATGAACTGATAAAGGAGGCGCAGAAAGCCATTTCCGAGTCGGGAGAGGCGACTACGGCGGCCAATAATGCAGCTGCGGCAGCCAATAAAGCAGCTGACAGAGTAGACGATGTGATCAAGGACGCTAATACAGCTATTGGCGGGGCGGAGATAGCCACAGAGGCTGCTAATACTGCGGCAAGGGAGGCTAATACATCAGCCCAAGCGGCAAGTCAAGCGGCTACGGCAGCCAATAATGCGGCAACATCAGCGACTACGGCAGCGGAAGGGGCCGACGAAGCGGCCGAAGAAGCAAGAAAAGCAGCCGAAGCCGTAGGCGGTTTCCCCATAGCCATAGAAAAGGGCGGAACCGGTGCGGAAGATAGGGCGAACGCTATTCAAAACCTGTTAAAACTGCCCAACAATACGCGGCCTACTGCTGATACCCCGAACGCATGGGCGGAATTTGGAAATTTCACATGCTATTATGGGATTGGGTCGACCATTATCAACAAGCCATCAGGATACGGAACGCTGATTCAGGCGTTACAAACAGTAGGTAGCGCCCTGACCATACAGCAGATCTGGCTGGAACAGCAGTACGGACAGATGTATGTACGTGCCGGTAATGAGGTAGGCTGGAACGGCAACGCGGACGTAGACGGCAGAGACGCGTGGAGGCTACATCTGGATAATGTGAATACTGCCGACTATATAGTTGAACAAGGGACTTCCGGGGCATGGACATACAGAAAGTGGAACGGTGGGACCTCTGAGTGTTGGGGTTCAGGCGTTGCGACGTATCAAACATCCAGCACAGAAGGAGGACTATATTATGTGCTATCGAAAGCGACACTTCCCACAGGGCTCTTCATCAGCACGCCTACCAGCATAGTGACAGTATCTGGCAACTGGATAGGAGGAGCTTCAGTCGGAAGCGGAAACACCAAGTCCTCATTGAATATATACATGTGGACACCGACCAGCGATGCAAACACACGCACCCTGTCGTCGCAAGTGCATTGCTTCGGCCGCTGGAAATAATTGGGCAAAAATAAAAGAAATTTGAAAAAAAGAAAGAGAGGAAAGAAAATGGATATTGGAATTTTGGCCGACTATTTAGTGGTCGGGGTAGTGGCGTTTTGCCTGGCAATAGGGTATGTGATAAAACACTCCCTGCAGTTTATCCCGAACAAATATATACCGTTGATTTTATCAGTCATCGGCATAGCATTTAATATGTGGATCAATGACTGGACAGTGGTTCCTGAGGTAATTATTGGCGGTATAATCTCAGGCCTCGCCTCGACTGGTATGTACGAATTATTTAGAAATTTTATAGAAGGAACAAAGGAGTAATAAAATGGCAAAATTGATATATTTAAGCCCGTCTAACCACGGACCAGGACAAAATAAATGTTTAAGACCGGACTGTTATGAGGATAAACATACCAGGCCTATAGCCGAAGTATGCGCAAAGTACCTTAAAAACAGCGGTTTCGATGTCATAATAGGAAAGACGTCCCAGAACATGGCGACAAGATGTCAGGAGGCAAACAGCAATGGAGCCTCCCTCTACGTGCCTATCCATACCAACGCCGCAGGAGCCTCGGCCAGATATCTTCTCTTCATGTTCTATCAGGATAACACTGCATACAGAACTATATATAATGCTGTGGCGCCGTTCCTTGAAGCGATATACCCGGGAGGAGTAAAGGCACATTTTTCAGCAAGACCTGAGCTGACAGAAATTAAAACGCCAAAAGCCAAGACACTTTACTGCGAACTTGGATTTCACACTAACCAGACCGACGTAGACAGTTTCATCCACGATTCGGAAAGCGTGGGAAAAGCGTTGGCGCAGGGTATCTGTAAATATTTTGACGTAGCGTTTTCAGGCGCCCCCGAAGAATCCCCAGCAAAGTCCGTTGAGACCATCGCAAAAGAAGTTTTAGCCGGGAAATGGGGAAATGGAGACGACAGAAAGAAGCGTCTGACCGCCGCAGGATATGACTATACAGCGGTACAGGCAAAAGTAAACGAACTGATGGGTGTAAAAGCGGAAGTTCTTAAGACCTATAACAGGGGTCAGGCGTTCACGTTGACAAACTGTCCGCTGTATAGTAGCTCAGCGGCCGCAAATCCGGCAGGAAGAGTAACCGGCACATATTACCTGTGGGACGGCAAAGAGCTGAATGGCAGATATAGAATAACTAACGCCAAGAATAGGGTCGGAGTCGCAGGACAGGTGACGGGCTTCGTCAAAAAAGCAGATCTATAGGAGGAAAGACATGGATTCACCGATAACCAGGGCGGAGCACGAAGAGTTCCGCCGCCGCCTTGAGGCGGAGGAAAAAAGACAGGATAAGAGAATAGAGCTACTGGAACAGAATACGAAGCAGATCAGCTCCCTGACAATATCCGTCGAAAAATTGGCTCAGAGCATAGAGATGACAGTGAAAGAGCAGGTCAAGCATGGCGAACGCCTCGAAGTTCTCGAGAATCGAGATGGGGAAATGTGGCGCAAGGCTATAGGGTATATAGTCACGGCTGTTATAGGCATGGCCATGGGGTACTTTTTCTGAATAAAAGCGGGGCTGAGTGCCCCGCTTTTAGTTAGACTACCATATGAAACTACACTGCTCTCAAATCAGAGAAATCAGATTGTCCGGTCAAGCATTTTTGCGAGAACTTCACCCTCTGAGATCAGATCCTCTGCCGTTTCCTCATAGACCTCCCAGCTGCTGTCGTCTACAACAGCAGCTAAATATTTTGTCGGCCTCACGTCGTGCATGGTCGGATCCTTGTCATCTGTCAGGACTCTGCGCACTTCGCCATCGTCTGATAATACAAAATCATAGTCGTTAGTTCTAATATAATACAGATCTCTCTTCTCGCAATACATATTATTCAGCTCCTTCAACAATAATTTTTCCAAATAGATGGGGCACTTACTTACTCCGTACTCCCAGTCTTCCAATGTTCTTTTAGGGATTTGGAATTTTTTGCACATCTGCAACTGCGTCAATCCCGCAGCTTTTCTCGCTTTTCTTAGTTTATCACTCATTTTTAACCTTCTCCTATACTTACTTTTTCTTGAAATTTCTGACGATAACGGTTAGTGATAATATTACCGCAATCGCAGCCATTATCAACAATGCTATTTTCATATAATTTTGATGAGCTTGCAGGAGGGCTTTCGCCCTCTCTGCCTTAGCTTTGAATTTTCACTATTGCAATTATATTTATAACTGCTATAATGAGGTTGATAACCGCTGTTACAAGATTCAACTTGTTGTCTACTCGTTTATCTTTTCGGCGGTTTTTCTTTTGCTTGCTCATCGTTACCTCCTTTCTCCCTTTCTGTAATTATATAATATCACGGATTCCGTGAATTGTCAACACCTTTTTTCAAAAAATTCAGGATTTTTTAAAAAATTATATGTATCTGCAATAGGGACCTCCGTACTGACTTATTATGAACTTTGCCAGGGCCGGATTGGGATTTTTTATCTTTATAGGGTATTCTAATCTTCTTTCATAATTCCACATATGCTAAACCTCCAGTTCCCAAGGCCACGGATCCTGGATCCATGTCCAGCCGTGTTCCGTATTGGTGTCAAATGCTGTCAGAGGACCGTACATCATCTCATACTCTGCCTGAAGCTCGGTATGGTTTTTCTGTACGTCCGTAAAGTAATCGAGAGCCATTTGATTCTGTGGATGAGTATCTAAAAACAGGGTGAGATCATAAAGAGCAAAACCTGTTTCCTGTATTTTGCGCATCAGTTCAGCTCTGTTCATCTTTTCATACCTCCTTTAAAAGGCAAGTCAAGTTCAGGAAAAACGGTACCCACCGTCAGCGCTTTATCCAGAGAATATGTGGTCTTCCATCTCTGATTAGGCACGTAACACATGGCTATAGGCAGGCTGCCTAAGTACATGCTGTCAAAAGTACCGTCATTCTGCCAGTTGTTGTCATTTCCCGCGCTTCCTCCGGTATTTCCGGAGTCAGGGCTGTTATCGCTGCCGGAACCTCCGGTCGAGCAGCCTTCACAAGGCGTATCTTCCCAGTCTGTTATTTCTATGGGCATTCCTATATAAGGATTCTTAACCAAAATAAAACTCCTTTCATTAGACAGTTATATTTTTATATTATGAAATATCTGCATCTGTTGTGAAATTCCCTTGAAAAAGCTTAAAATTTTATTTATTATAAAATGTGTTGAATAAAGATAGTGAGGCTGATGGGAATAATCACGGAAATTCAGGATTTGATGAAAGTTTAGCGGCATTTTAACGCAACTTGAATATATCATATGGTTAGGAGGAATGGCGTTGAAGATATGGAAAAAGAGCGGCAGTACGCCGTATGAGTATTCTTTTAATAAGGACGAGCTGAAAAAGATACATCAGAGAGACTGCATGACCTTCTTTTTGGTATTGATGGGGATAACATTTATTGCACTCATATTCCAGGGCATAGTGGCCAACCCCGATGTCAACATAACTATGTTCTATATCCTGGGTATAGTGCTGGTTGCCAGATATACTTACGGATACGTGTGGGGGTTTTTATTCTCGTTGCTTTCAGTAATAAGTATAAATTATTTTTTTACTTTTCCTTATCATAAGCTCAACCTCACGTTAGAGGGTTATCCTATCACTTTTGCCGCCATGTTTATAATCTATATCATGACGTCGGCTATGACTACCAACATGAAAGAACAGGCTAAGATTCTGGCCGCACAGGAAAAAGAACTCATGGAAGTCCAGAAGGAGAAGATGAGAGCTAATCTTCTCAGAGCCATCTCTCACGATTTGAGGACTCCTCTCACAGGCATAATAGGAAACAGCAGTTCATATCTTAAGATGGAGAACGAGCTGTCTGACCGGGATAAGCATGAGATAGTAGAGAACATAAAATCGGACGCCGGCTGGCTTTTGAATATGGTTGAAAACCTTCTCTCCGTCACCAGGATAAACAATGAAACGGCAAAGGTTAACAAGTCCATGGAGTCGGTAGACGAGGTCATATCTTCGGCAGTCGACCGATTTAAGAAGAGGTTTCCCGACGCGCAGCTGAGAGTCTTTCCCTCAGACGACGTAATAATGATTATGATGGATCCTCTTCTGATAGAGCAGGTTATAAGCAACATATTGCAGAACGCCCAGGTACACGCAAACAGCACGAAGCCACTGGAACTCAGCGTTTCCGAAGAAAACGACAAGGTGTGGTTTCGCATAAGGGATTACGGAGTGGGCATAGATGAAGATAAGATAGAAACCATATTTGACGGAGTAGGATACAGAGAAGACAGGCAGACTACGGCCGACGGATATAAGGGAATGGGAATAGGGCTTTCTATATGCAAGACTATAGTGACGGCCCACGGTGGAAAGATAAATGCCAGAAATCATGGCAGCGGAAGCGAATTTTACTTTTATCTGCCTAAAGGAACGGAGGAATAAATCATGGTACAGAAATTATCTGTTCTCGTCATCGAGGATGAAAAGAGCATCTGCGATTTTATCGCAAAAACTTTGAACGCCAGCGATTATAAGGCGGTCACAGCAGGCAGCGGAAAAGAGGGACTTGCTATATTGACTTCGGCTTTGCCGGATCTGGTTCTTCTGGATCTGGGACTGCCGGATATGGACGGTATAGATATAATAAAGCAGACAAGAGAATGGTCCAGCTTGCCTATAATAGTGATTTCCGCCAGAGTGCAGGAGCGGGAAAAAGTAGCTGCTCTTGATGCGGGAGCCGACGATTATATAACTAAACCTTTTGGCACAGATGAACTTCTGGCAAGAATAAGAACGGCTATAAGACACAGCAATAAGATAGTGGACGACAAGGTAAACAGCACCAGACCTTATTCTGCCAGAGGCCTCGTGGTGGATTTCGGAAAGCGTCTTGTGACCGTTGAGAGGAAGGAGATACATCTCACAAGAGTAGAATATAAGATAGTGAGTATGCTTGCCCAAAACTCTGGTAAAGTCATAACGTATTCGTCTCTGATAGAACAAGTCTGGGGGCCTTACGCAGACGACAACAACAGGATATTACGAGTCAATATGGCCAATATCAGACGCAAGATAGAGAAGAATCCCGGCGAACCCGAGTATATTTTTACGGAGCTGGGCATAGGATACAGGATGATAGAAGATGAAAATCTCGAATAGAGACGACGCTCCGTTTGAGAGCCTCTTCTGATCTATCGCAATGAGAAAATGTCCATATGGATTATTAAAGTCCGCCGAAATTCGGCGGATATTTTTTTGCCTGAAATGTAAAATACCCCTATATAAGTTAATACATTTATGATACAATTAAAGAGCCGATTTTGAGGCAGTTAAAGATAATATCGTAGGAGTATTTTGGAATAGATGGCGTTTACTAGCATACAATTTATATTTGTATTTTTACCTATATTTTTAATCATATATTTTCTTCTACCGAGAAAATGGAAAAACTTATGGCTATTTGCGGGCAGCCTGTGTTTTTATGCCGTATCGGCTGTGGACAAGCCTCAATATATACTGCTTTTGATCCTCTCGGTGATAGTCAATTTTCTCTTTGGAAAGTCTATAGAAAAGAGCGATAAGCCTAAATTCTTGCTGACTATAGGCATCGCCTATAATCTTTTATGGCTCTGCGTGTTCAAATACGCGGATTTTATCTTCGAGAATATCAATTTTATTTCGGAAAAACTGGGAGGAGACGGGCAGCTTCTGCATCCCTTAAACTTATTGCTTCCCCTCGGCATCAGTTTCTATACATTTCAGAGTATTTCGTATCTTATAGACGTATACAGGAGGGATGTCAAAGCCGAGACGTCTTTTGCCGATTTTGGAGCATACCTGACTATGTTCCCCAAACTGACCATGGGACCTATAGCCCGGTATAAAGATATGAAAGATGAATTGAAAAGGCGGGCTTCATCCTTTAAAAATTTTGATGAGGGACTGAGGATTTTCGCCCTGGGCATGGGCTTTAAGGTCTTGCTGGCTAACCGTATAGGAAGCTGCTTCAGCGATATACAGGCAGTAGGTTTTGAGAGCATATCTGCGCCTGTAGCATGGATGGGGATATTCGCTTACAGTTTCCAGCTGTATTTTGACTTTTACGGCTATTCCATGATGGCAGTAGGCCTGGGAAGAATGATGGGATTCACAATACCCGCCAATTTTGAACATCCTTACGAGTCGGTGACTATGACTGAGTTTTGGAGAAGATGGCATATGACCTTAGGAAGCTGGTTCAGGGATTATGTGTATATACCTCTCGGGGGAAACAGACGATCTGCCCCGAGAGTGTATTTTAACCTCCTGGCAGTGTGGCTTCTGACGGGATTCTGGCACGGAGCGGGATGGAACTTCATCATCTGGGGACTCTTCCTGTTCGTGGTGATAGCTATAGAAAAATCGGGACTTAAAAAGATCATGGACAAGATACGCCCTCTGGGACACTTGTATATGCTGTTCCTCATACCGCTGTCATGGATGATATTTGCGATAACCGATATGGGTCAGCTCTTGGTGTACTTAGAGAGACTGTTTGATTTTGCCGGTACCGGAAGCGATACTGTGTTTGAGGGAGACTTCGCTAAATATTTGGATATGTACGGAGTCTTGATGGTCATATGTTTTATCATGTGTACTTCGCTGCCGGAGAAACTTTTTGGCCTCATAAGAAACAGGGTGGCCGGCTCGGTGATCTTGTTTGTGATATTCTGGGCCTGCATGTACTTTTTGTATATAGGACTTAACGATCCGTTCATGTATTTTAGATTTTGAGGAAACTTATGAAAAATATATTAAAGTATTCATTTTCGATTTTAATAATGATTTCATGCCTTGTATTGTTCACCATAATGGCATTTAAAGTGCTCATATTAGAAGAGTCGCCTGTCGGAAAAGATGACGATACACAAGCGCCTCCTTCAGAGGAGACCCAGGACGGAGAAGATAAACGAGAGGAACAAAATCCGCCTCAGCCTGAACCTGATGTTAAAGACCCTAAAGACGCTCCGTTTACTGCGGCAGATCCCACATATTTGTCTGACGCTCTGTTCATAGGCGATTCCAGGACTTTAGGACTCTCGGAATACGGACAGGTACAGGGGGCTGATTTCTTTGCAAATACCGGTATGAGCGTGTATAATGTTAAAGAGAAGACGGTAAACGTTGCCGGCATAGGCAGTGTAAATCTCGACCAGCTTCTTTCCGGCAAGAAGTATGGAAAGATATATCTGATGCTGGGTATAAATGAATTAGGTTATAATCAGGATAATACCGTGCAAAAATATAAAGAGCTGGTAGATTATATAAGAGCGAAGGCTCCCGACTCTCTTCTCTTTATAGAGGGGAACCTTCATGTAGCCGCCGCCCGTTCTGACAGCGACAACGTATTCAATAACACCAACATCAACAGCTTTAACGAGAGGATCTCGCAGTTCATAGACAATAAAAAAATCTTTTATATAGATGTAAATGAGATCTTTGATGATGAGAACGGAAACCTGAGAGCCGAGTATACCAGCGATAATACTCACATTCTGGGCAAATATTATGTCAACTGGACTGAATGGATTCTGACAAAGGCTATCGTACAATAACAGCCTTATATATAACGACTGCCGGATGCGACAGAGAGAATATTGTATCATATTCTCACATTGCCTTAAAGAGATGACCGGCATCAACCGAAAAATGCCAAAGAGCGATAGGAGGAGAAGATGAAAAAACTGCTTATAGTGGTCGACTATCAAAATGACTTTGTTACTGGTTCCCTTGGATTTAAGGGCGCAGAGGCTCTCGAAGAGCCTATAGCCGGCAAGATAGAAGAATACCGGAAGATGGGGACAGAAGGACAGATAATCTTTACGATGGATACTCACGACCGCCATTATATGGAAACTCAGGAGGGCAGACACCTGCCCGTGGAACACTGCCTTGACGGCCAGGACGGGTGGCAGCTTTACGGCAAGATAGCCGGCCTCAAAGGTGAGCAGGATCTGGTCTTTTCCAAGCCTACTTTCGGTTCATATGAGCTGGGGGAATATCTTCATACCCATAAGGAAGAGTACGGTAGCGTAGAGTTCGTAGGAGTTGTCACTGATATATGCGTAATATCAAACATCGTAGTGGCAAAGGCAGCTATGCCTGAAGTTCCAATAATAGTAGATGTCTCGTGCGTAGCCAGCAATGATCCGAAACGTCAGGAAGCGGCGCTTTGCGTCATGGAGTCAATCCATGTAGAAATTAAGAGGTGAGAAGTCATGACTTATTTAAACAATGCGGCGACTACAGTCGTCAAACCAAAAACGGTAAAAAACGCGCCGCCTGCATCTTGTCAGGATGCGAAGGACAGATTGTATAGACTTCTGGGCTGCAAGGGAGATATAATTCTCACACAGGGCGGAAGGCAGGCCATCAGAGCCGCTGTAATGGGATTGGTAAAGCCCGGTGAACACATAATCTCCACAGATATGGAATACGGCGCAGTCCTTGATGTTCTCAGGGAACTGGAGGATGGCGGAAGTACAGTGACATACATACCGGTGAATCAATACGGCGTTTTAAAGTATGATCTTTTAGAGCAGGCTGTCAGGGATGATACTGCAGCCATCGTGTGTTCCCACGGATCCAACGTCACAGGAAATATCACAGATATGGAAAAGATCGGCGCTGTAGCCAGAAAGAATCACCTGAAACTGATAGTGGACGGATGTCAGACAGTTGGAGCTACTCCCATAAATCTGGAGGGCATGCAGATCGACGCCTTTTGCTTTACCGGCCATAAAAAGCTGATGGCGCCTTATGGCACAGGCGGCATATGTCTCAAGAAAGGCGTCTCTCTGGACGAGAAGGTTCTTGAGGATCTGCCGGAGCCGGATGAGAAAAAGCTGGGAGGATTGTGCGCCGCCATAGATTTCATACTTGAAAAAGGCATATATGGGATAAGTATTTTCCCCCACAGGCTGGCCAAGCGTTTTTTCGAGTCAGTGAGTTCTATGAAAAACGTTACTGTGTACGGGGATTTCGGCACCAATACCAGAATACCTACTGTAGCCATCAGCGTCGAGGGTTTTTCAGCCGAAGAAGTAAAAGATTTCATGAGGAAGAACAAAATAGCTGTGAAAAGCGGAGATTTCAATGCTCCTCGCCTAATGAAAGCGCTGGGCAGAGAAGAGGAGAGTCTCATCAGATTTAGCTTCGGTTATTTTAATACGAGGATGGAGGTAAACGATGCGATATGGGTTCTGATGGATCTTCAGGGGCTGGATGATCTGTACCTCCTCGCATAAGAGACAGATGAAAAGAAGTCTGAAGTTTTTAATAATAGGCGCTGCGGCAGCGCTTGTGGCCACTGTGGCTCTTATAGCGACGCTCACAGGATCTAAAGAGCCTTTAACTGCAAAAGGCTTTGCGGCGGCTATGGAAAAAAACGGATATGAGGTAATAAATGTAAAAGAACAGTTTGCTCAGTATGATCATGTAAAAAGCGCTTACATAGCGATAGATGGACAGGGAGGTCAACAGATCGAATTCTATGTGTTGTCCGGCGCCGATACTGCTTCCGCGTTTTTTGACAATAACAGGAGTCTGTTTGAGGAAACTAAAGGATCTATAGTCTCCGAATCCTCAGTCAGCGGTAAGAACCACGCAAAATATACCTTATCTTCAGGCGGAACGTATAAAGTAATTTCTATGATAGATAACACCGCAGTATATGCGGATGTAGAAGACAGCTGCAAGGATGAGGTAAAAGAGATATTGAAAGAACTTGGTTATTAAAAAATGTCCTCCGCAGCTTCTTAAGAGGCCGGCGGAGGACAGCTTTTTTATTCCATAGTATTTATCTCGTCGAACAACCCTTGCATGCGCTTATCCAGTTTGGCGCTGACTTCTGCGCAGGCTTTCAGTTCAAAGTTTATCTTCGTGGTGAGCTCCTTGCCTTTCTTGTATCTGAGCTGATGCTCGAGGCTGGCCCAGAAATCCATGGCTACTGTGCGTATCTGGACTTCGACGGGCACGCTTTCACACCCGTTAAGTAAAAATACCGGTACCGAGAGTACGAGGTGAAGGCTTCTGTAACCGTTATCCTTAGGATTTTCTATGTAGTCCTTTTTTGCGATCAGTGTAATATCGTTCTGCTCCATGAGCATATCTGCTATGGCATAAACGTCGTCTATGAAGTTGCAGACGACTCTGATGCCGGCGATGTCCATTATATTTTCCCTTGCGGATTCGATGGATATCTCTTTGCCGTAGCGCTGTAGTTTTTCTTCAATGCTTTCGGGTGATTTCAGTCGTCTTTCCATATGATGTATGGGATTATAGTCGTGACGTACGGCAAAATCTTCACTCAGGATTTCGATCTTGGTTCTGACTTCTTTGATGGCAGCTCTGTATGCGTGCCTGAAAGTTTCAAAGCCTTGACTTTCGGCAAGGTGAGTTAAGTCTGACACTAAATGTACCCCCAAATAGATATTTACATAACAATTATACTAGATTATAATTTAAAAAGGAAGGGCTTTCACATGAAAAACACATTACTTGGGAATACCGGATTATCCGTGAGTCCTGTGGGCATGGGGGTCTTGCCAATAGGACCCAATCAGCGTAATCTTCCGCTAAAAGAAGGCGCGCAGGTAATAAAATATGCCCTCGGCAGGGGGATAAACTTTATAGATACTGCCCAATATTACAGGACATATCCTTACATACGTGAAGCTATGAGACAGCTAAAGGACGAAAGTAGCCTTGCGTCACGGCCTGTCATCTGTTCCAAATGTCTGGGCGCCGATTATGAATCCATGAAGGACGCTGTAAAAGAGGCGAGAGATGCTCTGGATATAGATGTCATAGATATATTTCTTCTTCACGAAGTGAGGAGCGGCCAGTTTGCAGAGCGGGCCGGAGCATGGGAATATCTCAACAAGGCTAAGACAGAGGGCCTCGTCAGAGCGATAGGAGTGTCGACTCATAATGTAGATGTGGTGAGAGAAATGGCATCTGTAGATGAATGTGACGTGGTATTTCCGCTGGTAAATTATGCCGGACTGGGGATACGAAACGGTGAAGGGCCCGGTACGGCAGATGAGATGATGGAAGCCATATCTGCCTGCCATGACGCCGGAAAAGGCATATTCTCTATGAAAGTATTCGGAGGAGGAAATCTCACGGGGACTTATCAGAAGGCGCTGGACTATGTGTTTTCAAAGAAGCAGATAGACTCTGTAATGGTAGGATTTTCTTCAGAATCGGAGATAGACGATATGATAGAGTATCTTGAGGGAAACATGCCTAAAGAATATAACCCGGATGTGTCCGCAAAGAGGATGTGGATAGAGGAAAGCGACTGCGAAGGCTGCGGCAGCTGCATGAAGGCATGTCAGTCTCAGGCCATATTTTATAATGAAAGAGGCCTTGCGCAGATACGAGAAGACATCTGCCTTACCTGCGGATATTGCGCCGCCGCCTGTCCCGTTAGAGCTATAATAATGGTGTGAGGCTACAGAGAATTTTTATTTGAACGAGATTAAAAACATCTTGCGTGTGAATTAAAAAATAATAAAATAAAAGCCATAGGAGTGTTCTATGAAGAAAAAGATTATTATAAGTTTAGTTTTAATATTTGTGATGATAATTACATCATCGGCGGTGTCTGCAGGTACAGAAGTATCAAAATATACAGGTACAAGCTATACTCACAGCAGCAGCTTCGATGGCTCTGTCAGGGTTGACGCCATAGATGTGTCTCTGCATCAGGGGACTATAGACTGGAATAAGGTCAAGGCCGACGGCATTGATTTTGCCATTATCAGAGTTGGCGGAAGAGGATATGGCGAAAGCGGCAGATTATATTTTGACGATAACTACAAAGCTAATATAGAGGGCGCCAAGAAAGCGGGAATTTCCATTGGAATCTACTATTTTTCTCAGGCTAAAACCGAGGATGAAGCAGTAGAGGAAGCAAATCACTGTCTCAGGTTATTAGGTGATTATGATATAGAGTTGCCTGTGTTTATGGATTATGAGCATGCAAGCGATGCGTCAAATCCCGGCAGAATAAAAGATCTCAGCAAGGAACAGCGCACCAAGAACGCAAAAGCCTTTTGCCAGGTAATAGAAAATGCCGGATATGAACCGGGTTTTTACTCAAACCTTTTGTTTCTGAGAAATTCGGTGGATGGAAAAAGTCTGAGCAGTATGTATACTATATGGGCGGCACAATATAATTATGAATGTAACTATGAGCATACTTATGAAATATGGCAGTATTCATCGAAGGGCAGCGTATCGGGAATAAGCGGCAATGTAGACTGCAATTTTTGGTACATAGATAAAACCCCGAAGGCTACGCAGAGTAAATCTATTGCAGGATCGAGCATAAAGGTGGAGAATATGCTCTACAGCGGAGCGAAAAATTATGAGACTTCTGTACAAGTCACGGATAACGGTAAGACTTTGAGAGAAGGCGAGGACTATAAGGTGGCATATATTGATAACCGGAATATGGGAACTGCGTATGCATATGTCATAGGATGGGGAGAATATGCGGACCATCAGATAGTACCTTTTAAAATATCTGAAAGCAGCGGTATAGATGAGGCTGCAGGAGTTGAGAGCGATATCTATTCGATAAGCGATTATGTGACAGGAGTATCTTTAGAGACAGATACAGATACTTTTAAAAAGAATATAAAATCCATAGGAGAAGGATATTCTTATAAGCTCACCGACTCATCCGGCAGTGAGATAACATCAGGTGTTCTGGGTACGGGAGACAGGTTTACGGTCTGTGATGCGGCCGGAAAAGAATGTGGCATCGCTGTGATCGTAGTACGCGGAGACAGCGACGGCGACGGAAAATGTGATGTATTTGATTTGATTGATATGAGAAAGCATTTAGTCGGATTGACAAATTTCTATGGCGCATATGAGAAAGCCCTTGACATAGATGCCAGCAATGAAATAGATATATTCGATTTAATAGATATAAGGGCGCATATTGCAGGAATAAAACCTATTAAATAAGAAAGGTACAAGATGAAAAAAAGAATATACATACTTATACTAACTTTTACAATGATGTTCGGGCTCATATCGACAACTGACGGCTTTGCCGTCAGTGCAGGATTATCAGGAGGAGGAACATACACAAAAGGTCAAACGTTCACGATGACATTATCTTATACCGGAGGAACTTTTGGAGCAGCGCAGGGAATTTTGTCCTATGACAAAAATGTGTTGGAATTAAAATCTGCATCAGGTACTTTTAATAATGCAACAGGAGAGTTTGTAGTAGATGCAGCTGGATCCCAATCATTAAGCATGACTTTTACCTTTCAGGCGAAGGCTGCAGGAAGCACTGCCGTTTCCGTGAATACTGTCAAGGGGGGGACTTTGGACAAGGTAGAATTCTATAATGGAGCCAGCGCTACTGTTACAGTTAAAGAACCTGCATCATCCGGAGGCGGCTCGTCTTCGACTTCAGGAGGATCCTCTTCGACTTCGGGAGGCTCATCCGGCAGCAATAAAAAACCTTCCTCAAACACCAATGGGCGAGGCGACTTTACAGATACATCTTTAGGAACGCCTGATGACCCGCAGAGCGAAGAGGAAGCAGTTGATCCTTCGGAAAAACCTGACCAGATACAAATTACAATAGGAGACAAGACATATATAATAGTAGAAGACCTGTCAGAGAAGAAAATGCCTGAGGGCTTTACAGCAACTGATTCCAAATACGGCGAATATGAATGGAAGATTCAAGTCGCCAAGAGTGATGAGAGTAAATATACCCTTATACTCTTAAAGGACAGTGAGACAGACGAGGAAAGCTGGTTCTTTTACGATGAGGAGACAGGTCAGGTGACTTCCTCCACTTCTTTAGACGTCATGGGAACGCTGGAATACGAGAGGCTGCTTTTAGAAAGTGAAGGACAGGCAGATAATAACATAAACACATATTTGATCGTCCTGTCATGCATATTGGGCGCGGCAGTCATAGGTCTGGGAGGATATCTGATATATACAAAGAGGGGAAAGCTGAGAAGACACGATGACGATTGGGAATAAGCTGAAAAATCATAACTAAGCCGACTGGTGGCTATGATTATCCCTTAAGATACGAATATAAAATGCACCGTTATCTATAATACGGTGCATTTTTAAGTACGGGTCATATTATCTATCAAACAGTTGTTTTCTACACTCCATAAAATCCCGTCAGAACCAATGCGCATACAGGAATACTGGCGACGGATATCAAAGTAGTAAGAGCTATACTCTCTGCCGCAAGCAGAGAGTTTTTATTTTCCATCACCGCCAGAGCGGAGACTACCACGGCAGTAGGAAAGGAAGCTGCAAAAATGGTGGTGACTTTGACATCGTCTGAAATCGGTAGCCAGTTTACTGTTAGGAACAGCAGGAGGGGCAGTGTGAACATTTTTAACGCGCTGACTATGACAAGATGCTTGTTCTTTATTATCCTGCCTATATTGCTTTCACCAAGCTGCATGCCGACTACCAGCATCGAAAGCGGCACGGTAACGTCTCCTATCAATGTGACGCTGTCAAAGAGCATCGACGGCAGATGAAGCCCGGCAAACAGCATGACTATGCTGACGATAGATATAATTGTAGACGGATTGCAGAACGTCTTGAAAAGCCTTTTAAGATCAAACTTTCCGCTGCCTGCGTTCAGGTTAAAGACGAAGGGACCCGCTGAGTACATGTAAAGAGTGAGGCAGATATTCTGAAGTATCATCAGGTAGAGAATATCGCCTCCGAATATAGCGTTGGTGATCGGAAAGCCCATGAAACCGCTGTTTACAGTGGAAAAGGCCATCACATAAACGCCCAGGTCCTCGGCAGGTTTGACGCGGATTATTTTTTTACATAAAAAATAACCTGCAATAAAAGTGACGGAGAAAAACAGCACACCGCAGGCCAAAACCTCAGCAGTGGATCTTGCGGTGTCTGAATTGAACTCCTTTGACGTTACAGAAGAGAGTATCATACACGGAGTAGTTATCATCAGCAGCAGATCTACAAAAAACTTAGTAGCTCCGCTGGGTATGATCTTAGCCCTGTTCACGGCAAATCCCGCCGCCATTATTAAAAAGATAGATGTGATCTTCGAAAGTATTATAACCATGGAATCATTATAGCACCGGCGATGGAAATTGTCATTAAGAATTCGTTATGAATTTTGACTTCGAGTAGACAAATAAATTAAACACTTCCCCTTGACAACAGCGGCATTTCGTATATAATTAGTTTGCACGGGAGTTTAGTATTCCTAAACTTTGAGTTTATTATAACGAAACGGGCCGAGCCTCAGAAGGCAAAGAGAAACTATTATACGAATAAAATAAGCGCTTTATCCGCTTGATGGCCCGATGATAAAACAGATAAGATGAAAAAAGGAAGAGAACATGGACATAGGAGTCAAGATCAGAGAACTCAGAATACTCAACGGACTTACTCAGGAGGAGCTGGCGGACAGGAGCGAGCTTTCCAAGGGGTTCATATCCCAGCTGGAAAACGATCTCACGTCGCCGTCTATCTCCACGCTGGAGGATATACTCCAATGCCTAGGAGTTACTATAAATGAATTTTTCACCCAGGAAGATGCGCCTGCGCAGGTGGTCTTCGGAGAAGAGGACTACTTTGAAAAGATAGACGAAGAACTGGGAAACAAGACTGAATGGATCATTCCCAATGCTCAGAAGAATATGATGGAACCTATAAGGATGACCCTCGAAGCAGGCGGCAGCACTTATCCGGACAACCCTCACGAAGGTGAAGAACTGGGGTATGTGCTTCGAGGAGAGATAACCATAATCATAGGAAAAGAGAAACATCGGGCAAAGGCCGGAGAGGCCTTCTATTATACTCCCGATAAGAAGCATTATATAACATCAAAGAAAGGAGCAGAGATTCTGTGGGTCAGCGCCCCACCGAGTTTCTAAAATATAGATGGCACTTATAGAACTGATAGATATTTCAAAATCCTTCGACAAAGAGCTGGTACTGGACGAGTTCGATCTTAGCATAAAAGAAAACGAATTTATAACTCTTCTGGGGCCGTCGGGATGCGGAAAGACTACTACGCTGAGAATTTTAGGAGGATTTGAAACTCCTGATACGGGAAAAGTCATGTTTAAGGGCGAAGATATAACGAGCCTGGCTCCCAATAAACGTCACATAAACACTGTGTTTCAGAAATATGCTCTCTTTCCCAACATGAATATCGCCGAGAATATCGCTTTCGGCCTCAAGATCAGCGGCAAGAGCAAAGACTATATAAAAGATAAGGTGGAGTACGCTCTCAAACTGGTGAACTTGAGCGGATACGAAAAGAGAAAAGTAGATTCTCTCTCAGGCGGACAACAGCAGCGTATCGCTATCGCAAGAGCTATAGTAAACGAACCGAAGGTGCTGCTGCTTGACGAGCCTTTAGGAGCCCTTGATCTCAAACTGAGACAGGAGATGCAGTACGAGCTCATAAGACTGAAAAACGAGCTGGGGATAACTTTCCTCTATGTAACTCACGACCAGGAGGAGGCCCTCACTATGTCAGACAAGGTGGTGGTCATGAACCGGGGATATATTCAGCAGATGGGAACTCCGGAGGAGATATATAACGAACCGGAGAATGCTTTCGTCGCGGACTTTATAGGTGACAGCAACATAGTAGACGGAATCATGCTCGAGGACAGAGTGGTCAGAATCTGCGGAAAGATATTTCCATGTATAGACGAGGGTTTTGGAAAAAATAAGCCTGTAGATGTGGTGATTCGTCCGGAAGATATAATCATAGGAAACCCCGGAAGCGGTATCATGGACGGCGTGGTGACTTCCAACGTGTTTATCGGAGTCCATTATGAGATGTGCATTGAAGCAGGCGGCTTTGAATGGCTGGCTCAAAACACTGTCAGCTATCCTGTAGGCAGCCGCATCTCTATAGATGTGATACCGGAGAATATTCAGATAATGAATAAACCTCAGTCTGAAGATGAGGAGGCGCTGGCTCTGGATGAATAAAAGAATTTTCAGCGGTCCGTTTCTCGTATTCATGTTGTGCGGCACTATTATACCTCTTGGGGTCATAGCTTTTTACGGCATGACTGACAGAAGCGGAACCTTTACATTAGACAACATAACGGCTATAGCCACCGGCGAACACTGGCAGGCCCTCATGCTTGCTCTGGGCCTGGCCCTGATAAGTACTATAATATGCCTTGTAATAGCTTTCCCGCTGGGGCTTATATTAAAAGACAGCAGGCTGGGCAAGAAAGGCTTCATGGTGTTCATCTTTATACTTCCCATGTGGATGAATTTCCTGCTCAGGACTATGGCGTGGCAGGTACTCCTCGAAAGAAACGGAATCATCAATCAGGTTCTGGGATTTTTCGGCATACCTGCGCTTAATATCATAAATACCCCTGCGGCAGTAGTCTTAGGAATGGTTTACGATTATCTTCCTTTTATGGTATTGCCTATTTACAATGCGCTTATAAAGATTGATAAGAATATTATCGAGGCAGCCTATGACCTTGGTGCAAGCCACGCTCAGGTGCTGGCTAAAGTCATAGTGCCTCTCAGCGTTCCGGGGATAGTCAGCGGAGTGACCATGGTATTCGTCCCTTCTCTGACTACATTCGCAGTTTCTAATATGCTGGGGGGAGGAAAGGTAAATCTGATCGGCAACATCATAGAGCAGGAGTTTACCGCCAGTTCCAACTGGAATCTTGGAGCGGGACTTTCCCTCGTGATGATGATATTCATAGTCATAAGCATGGCGTTCATAGAGAAATTTGACAGAAACGGGGAGGGCAGCATCATATGAAAAAAGCTTTAAAAGGCCTTTATCTAACTCTCATAGTACTGTTTCTGTACTTGCCTATAGGTACTCTCATGGTATTATCCTTCAACAGCGGCAAGACCATGAACGCGTGGACCGGCTTCTCGCTGGACTGGTACGAAGAGATGTTTCAGAGCCAGCAGATAATGGAAGCCCTCAAGAATACGCTTACCATAGCGTTCTGGGCTGCGACCATAGCTACGGTAATAGGTGTGGCGGCCTGCGTAGGGCTTAATTCTATGAGGGAAAAGAGCAGGTCGCTTCTGATGGGACTCAACAATATACCTCTTTTAAACGCAGATATAGTAACGGGAATCTCCCTGATGCTGTCGTTCCTCCTGTTCGGCATCTCGCTGAACTACGGAACAGTGCTGTTTGCGCATATAACCTTTTGTATACCGTATGTGATACTGTCGGTCATGCCCAAATTCAGGCAGCTTCAGAATCATACCTATGAAGCGGCTCTGGATCTGGGGGCTTCTCCGGTATACGCATTCTTTAAGATAGTGCTGCCGGATATAATGCCGGGAGTCATATCGGGTTTTTTATTGTCCTTTACCATGTCAGTAGACGATTTTGTGATAACTCATTTTACCAGAGGGGTAGGAATAAATACCTTGTCTACTTTGATATACAGCCAGGTGAAAGTAGGTATCAGACCTACTCTGTACGCTCTTTCTACAGTTATCTTCGTGACGGTGCTGATCATACTTATCGTTGTGAACATAATAAGTAATAAAAAGGAGGAAAAGAGAATATGAAGAGATTTGCGGCAGTAATACTTACGGTGATGATGATGACGACTTTAGTTGCCGGCTGCGGAAGTAAAGATACGGGGAGTGAAAAAGGTACTCTGAATGTCTATTGCTTTGGAGATTATTTCGATCCGGAATTGGAGGAGAGATTCGAAGAGGCCACGGGCTATGATGTGGTGGTAGATCTCTTTGACACTAACGAAGAAATGTATCCGGTGATTAAGAATAACACAGCCGATTACGACGTGATCTGCGCATCTGATTATATGATAGAGAAGCTCCTTGGCGAAGACCTTCTGGCAGAGATAAATTATGATAATGTTCCCAATGCAGAGAATATAGCGGACAATATCAAACCTTTCATGGAAGGTTTCGATCCGGGAATGAAACATTCGCTGCCTCATACGTGGGGAACTTACGGCATCATGTATAATAAGACCATGGTGGATGAAGAAATAGATTCGTGGGATGTCCTGTGGGATAAAAAATATGATGACGAGATCGTCATGCCAAACTCCATGAGGGAAGGTTTCATGCTGGCTGCCAAGAAACTGGGATATTCCATAAATACTACCGATGAGAGCCAGATCGAGGCTATGACCGACGCTCTCATAGAGCAGAAGCCTCTGGCTTACAGCTTTGACAACGACAGAGCCAGAGAGATAATGATAGGAGACTCGGCGGCTATGGCCGTCATAACTTCCGGTGAAGTTCTCTATTCTAAAGAATACAATGAAAACCTCGAATTCGTTGTTCCAAAGGAAGGTACCGAAGTTTGGACCGACTGCTGGGCTATCCCCGCCACAGCTAAAAATAAGGAAGCAGCCGAAGCGTGGATGAATTTTATGCTGGACGGAGAAATAGCCGAAATAAACTTTGAATATCTGACTTATGCCATTCCAAATGTAAAGATAGCAGATCTCACAGATGATCCTGTCCTCAATCCTTCAGAGGAGATATTGGACAGATGCGAGACTCTTAAAAATCTGGGCAGCGATGTGGACGACATGTATAGTTCTTATTGGAAAACGTATAAAGCAGCGTGATAATTCTTAAGATTTAATTAAGAAACCGCTAATATTGTCATATGGATTGCGCTGGATACCGAAAATATGTTAAAATTGCAAGGTGTGGCTTACCACACCTTGTTTTGATTTTTGTGAGGAAATGTATATGAAAAATAAAAAAAGAGATAAGTTTGGCGACAGACGAGACGGAGTATGGATCAAAGAAACGGACCCGATGCATGCATTTGTTCCTTACTTATATCCCAACAGAGCAGATAATGAGGCTTTCATAAGCGAGAGAATAGATCTGGAGGAGATCAATCGTTACATAGAGGAAAAAAACAGCGCCGGCTTGCAAGACCCATATAAATTGTTTCATGTCTTGCTTGCCGCTATAGTAAAAACTTTGACTCTGAGACCTAAGATGAATAGATTTATCAAAGGATACAGAATCTATCAGAGAAAGACTCTTACGCTGGCTTTCGTGGTGAAAAAGAAATTTGCCGATGAAGGAAAGGAAGCTTTGGCCTTTGTGGAATTCGATGAAAAGGACACTATTGAGACTATAAGAGAAAAGCTTTACTCAGAGATCAACCAGTGCAGAGGAGAGAAGATGGACAATTCCACCGCCGGCATGGATCTTCTGACTAAAATGCCCAGATTTCTGCTGCGCTTTGTAGTATGGATGCTGCATAAGCTGGACTTCTACGGCAGGGTGCCCGAATTCCTGATCAAGACCGATCCCAATCACGCTACATGTTTTATAACCAACCTGGGATCCATAGGCTTAAGATCGGGATACCATCATCTTAATAACTGGGGAACTAACTCCATATTTGTAATCATAGGGGAGAAGAAACTAAGACCGGTGTATGATGAAGAGGGCAATATGAGGATGAAAGAGACGCTGGATCTTGGCCTCACATTAGATGAAAGGATTGCCGATGGATATTATTATTCCAAGACAGTAAAATTGCTGAAATATTTATTGAACAATCCGGAGCTCCTTGAGCGTCCGGCAGGGGAGGAAGTAGATTATGACAAACGATAACAACATGAATGTAAAAGCGCCGTGGATCAAAAGTTTAGGAGGGATTCCGGCGCATCTGGACTACTACAAAGGATCTATGTACGACAGAGTGGCAGAAGTTTCTGAGAATTTTCCCGATCATATCGCTTATGACTTTATGGGCGGAAAAGTTAAATACAAGGACTTTATATCCAAGGTGGACAAGTGCGCCAGAGCTTTGGCGGCCATAGGCGTTAAGCCGGGCGAAAGCGTCACTATCTGTATGCCCAACGCTCCTCAGTCGGTCATAATGTTTTATGCGATAAACAAGATAGGCGCCATAGCCAACATGATACATCCGCTATCCAGCGAAAAGGAAATCGAGTTTTGCCTTAAAGAGTCTGCCAGCGTAGTATGTCTGACTTTAGACCAGTTCTACGGAAAGTTCGAGAACATAAGAAAGAATGTGCAGCTGAGAAATCTTATACTCACCAGCGTTAAAGATGTTCTCAGCCCTATAAAGAGAAAAGGTTATTACCTGGTAGAGGGCAGAAAGATCAAGAAGGTGCCTGCCAATGCTGAAATAATATGGTGGGAGAGATTCCTGATGGATGGAAGAAAATATCACGGGCCGTTCCATACGGTGTGTAAGGCGGAGGATCCCGCGGTGATTCTTTACAGCGGAGGAACTACGGGAACCATGAAAGGAATTCTCCTTTCTAATCTGAATTTCAATGCCTTATCACAGCAGATAATCGCCACCAATCCTATGTTCAGACCGGGAGACAAGATGCTGGCAGTCATGCCTATATTTCATGGTTTCGGACTGGGAGTATGCATACATTCCATGCTGGCAAACGGCGGAAGATGCCTGCTGATACCTAGATTCAACCCGGAAAGCTACGCTAAGCTGCTTAAGAAGCATAAACCTAATTTTATCGCAGGAGTACCTACTCTCTACGAAGCTCTTCTCAGAATAAAGAGCCTGGACAGAGTAGATCTGTCGTGTTTGAAAGGCGTTTTCAGCGGCGGCGACTCGCTGTCCATAGAGCTGAAGAAAAGATTTGACGCTTTCCTTAAAGAACACAATGCCAGCATCCCGGTGCGCGAGGGCTATGGCACTACAGAGTGCGTCACCGCCAGCTGCCTTACTCCTATAAACAGAGAAAAAGAGGGAAGCATAGGACTTCCATTCCCTGATACTTTCTATAAGATAGTCAGACCGGGAACAGAGGAAGAAGTTCCTTACGGAGAAGAAGGCGAAATCTGTCTGGCGGGACCTACCGTGATGATAGAATATATAAACAACCCGGAAGAGACGGCCAACACTCTCAGACGTCATAAAGATGGCATGACCTATGTACACACCGGAGATCTTGGGATGATGGACGAAGAAGGGTTCGTATATTTCCGCCAGAGGATCAAGAGGATGATAATAACCAGCGGATATAATGTGTATCCGTCCAGGATAGAGAATGTACTGGACGCTCATGAGTTGGTACACATGAGCTGCGTCATAGGCGTGCCTGATCCTTATAAGATGCAGAAAGTGGTGGCCTTTGTGATGCTTAAACCTGACGTTAAGATTTCTCACGATGAAGCCGAAAAGATTCTTATGGAATATTGCAGCAAGCACATCGCAAAATATGCTATGCCTGCGTATATAGAGTTCAGAGATAATCTGCCTAAGACTCTCGTAGGAAAAGTAGCCTACAGGATCCTTGAAGAAGAAGAGCTGAAAAAGTACGCATAGCGACGTTCAAATCTCAGAAGAATTCATTTATCTGATGACCGCCAGGCCATCGGCATGATAAAGCCCCCGATCATTCGGGGGCTTTGAAGTTTTTGAAACGTATCTTGCAAGTATGATGATTACAACATATGTATGTACTTTTCCCGCTCTTTTTCGATTTCTATCCTGTGATGAGGAGTATTTATGCCGGGAGCTCCGCCGGTATGAAGAAAGACGACTTTCTCTCCCTGTTTTATCCGGCCTTCTCTTACCATTTCAAGAAGACCTGCGAAGGCTTTTCCCGTGTAGCATGGATCGAGGATGACGGCTTCCTTTTCGGCCATATAGTACATGGCGTCTCGGACTTCCCTGCATGGATTGTTGTAAGCTCCCCGGTCGTAATCTGTGATGAGGCCGAAGCTTTCTTGAGAAGGAGCAAAATCCGGCAGTCCCGCTTTATATTTCAGACCGAAGAGACTGGACATTCTGCTGTAGTAGTCCAGGGCTATGCTCGGCGCGTCTTGCTTTGGAGATATACATATGCCGGTCAGGTTCATCGGCAGATCTTCATTGACCATTGCGGCGAAGAGACCCATGTAAGTTCCCATGCTTCCTACGGCCGTGACCATGCGGCAGTCAGAAATACCGGCTTCCCTGATTTGATCTGCTGTTTCCATGGCACATTCATAATAGCCCAGAGCGCCGATTTCGTTGGAACCGCCCAGAGGAATGAAATAGACTTTTTCACCTTGAGATTCGTAACGTGCGGTCACTTCTTCTACGGCTATGTCATATAACTCATCTTCGCTCTTTCCCTCTTCCTGCGGCTTTATCCATACATCGGAGCCCATAATACCGTCCAGGAGAAGGTTTGCCGATAATTCACCGGGATATTCTCCTACGCAGATGACAGCTCCCGAGAGCCCGTATTTGGCGGCTACGGCGCATGTAAGGCGGCCGTGATTAGTCTGGATTCCTCCTATAGTCAGGAGTCGGTGGGCTCCCTTCGTCAGCGCGTCTTTGAGAAGGTATTCAAGCTTACGCAGCTTATTTCCTCCCATAGCAAGGGGAGTAAGATCATCACGCTTTATATATAGCTCTATACCCAGATCTTTTGATATGCTCGGCAGGTATTCGACAGGCGTGGGAAGATGTAGAAAGTTTTCCTTTTCGTAATTCAATAACATGACAAATCCTCCTTTTAATTTGTTTTCATTTTACCACAACCGTGCTATAATGGAAAAGTATTTTATTACTGTAGAAAGTATGCCGATAAAATCTCATCGGACTTTCTGTTTTTGAAAGGAGTGCAATCATCATGGCGTTTATGGATAAACTCGGACAGATGGCCAATAAAGTAGGCGAAGTAGCGGGGGATACTTTCGATTACGGAAAAGCCAAAGGCAAGGTAGTTCTTGAAAAAGGAAAGATAAAGGACGTTAAGGAGGCCATGGGCGATTATGTATATGACGCCGTCAGCTCTTCCGGAGAAATAGATATGGACAGAATAAAAGCCTTTTGCGCCGAGATAGACCAGCACGTTGCCAACATTGAAGATCTGCAGGCGGAAGCAAGACAAAGCGGAGATAATTTGTCCGAGACTTTCGGCGGCAGGGAAGAAGAATAATGTTGGGAGTAATCGTAAATACCCTTACTGTATTGGTTGGCAGCAGTATCGGTCTCTTAGCCAAAAAAATCATTCCCAGGGACTGGTCGGGTTTTATAATATGCGGTATGGGTCTTTGCACCATGTACATAGGAATAAGCGGATCCTTCGAGGGTCAAAACACTTTGGTAGCGGTAGTATCTATGGCCGTAGGGGCGGTTATCGGTCTTTCCATAGGTATAGATAAACGTGTCAACAGCGGCGTTTCAAAGCTGGAAAAACGTTTTATAAAGAAGCCGGCACAAGAAGGCGGAACGTCTTTTACGGAAGGTTTTGTGACGGCCAGCATGATATTCTGCGTTGGAGCTATGACCATATTGGGCTCGCTTCAGGCGGGCCTTACGGGAGACAACACCATGCTCTTCACGAAAGCGACGATGGATGGCATAGGGGCGGTTTTCTTTGCGGCGTCTTTAGGTTTCGGTGTTCTGGCAGCCAGCTTTTTCATATTGATATTTCAGGGAGCGATAGTATCGCTGGCTCAGTTTGTCGAACCGTTTTTGAGCGACGCAGTCATAGCCGAGATGACTTGCGTAGGATCGCTGATTCTCATAGGACTGGCGCTGAATCTGATAGGCGTGGCTAAGATAAAGGTGATGGACTTCACCCCTGCCATATTTATGCCTATCGCTGTAGTACCGATGTTCGACTGGATCGGAGGGCTGTTTTAAGATCAGGAGATCTTTTGAAGGGGAAGAAAGGATTTTTAATACGGGGAAAATAATTGTCTGATGGAGGATATATGGAGAGAGAATCATTCAAATCCCGGATGGGATTCATTCTTGTGTCGGCGGGATGCGCCATAGGGCTTGGAAACGTATGGAAATTCCCGTATATATGCGGTCAATACGGAGGCGCCGCATTTATTCTTATTTATTTGATATTTCTTGTGATATTGGGTATTCCGGTACTGACCTGCGAGTTTGCAGTAGGACGGGCAAGCCGTAGAAGCGTAGCCGGAGCTTTTGAAAAACTTGAGCCCAGAAAGACCAGGTGGCATGGCCTCAAGGCCATAGGCATCATAGGATGTTATATGCTCATGATGTTTTACACCATGGTAGGCGGATGGATGCTTTATTACTGCCTGCGCAGCGTAAGGGGAGATTTTGACGGAGCAGATCCCCAGATGATCTCGAATGCTTTTTCCGGCATGCTGGCAGACGTGCCTACGATGATTCTCTGGACTGTCATAATATGCGTCATCGGATTTGCCGTCTGCTTTTTCGGATTAAAAAGCGGCATAGAGAGAATCAGCAAGCTGATGATGATAGCTCTTCTTGTCATAATGGTAGTTCTGGCCATACATTCTATCACCATGCCAGGATCGGGAGAAGGCATAAAGTTTTATCTCGTACCTGATATAGATAAAATCATAGAAAACGGCATAGGGAACGTGGTGTTTGCAGCCTTAAGCCAGGCGTTCTTCACTCTGTCGCTGGGAGTGGGAGCCATGCTGATATTCGGCAGTTACCTGGATAAAGACCAAAAACTGATCGGAGAAGCAGTAAGCGTAACTTCGCTTGATACATTTGTGGCTCTGACGGCAGGTCTTATAGTGATACCTGCATGCTTTTCCTTTGGCATACAGCCGGATTCGGGTCCGAACCTGATATTTGTGACGCTGCCTAACATATTTGCCGGTATCGCCGGAGGCAGAATCTGGGGAGGTCTGTTCTTCCTGTTCATGTCCTTTGCAGCGCTGACTACTATAATAGCCGTATTTGAGAACCTGTTAGCCTTCAACAAAGACTTGTTCGGTTGGAGCAGAGGAAAGAGCGTTGCCATAGTAGCGCCCCTCATGGTTCTTCTGAGTATGCCGTGCGTCCTTGGATTCAATCTGCTTTCAGACATTCAGCCTCTGGGGCAGGGGAGTACGATAATGGATCTGGAGGACTTCATCGTGTCTAACAACCTGCTGCCGCTGGGAAGCCTGGGATATATACTCTTCTGTACCCGCAGCAACGGATGGGGCTGGGATAATTTTACCGATGAGGCAAATACCGGCAGAGGTCTTGGAATCAGCAGGAGCCTCAAGGGATACGTCTCTTACGGTATACCTGCCATAATAATGGTCATATATCTGAAGGGATATTACGACAAGTTCGCGCCTATGGGTAATGTAACTCTGATTTGCTGGATGATAGTGGCGATCTTACTCCTGACTTACGTTCTGTATTGTTCCGGAATAATAGGAAAAAGAAATAATTAAAAGTATGAAAAGGATGCGCCGCTGCAGCGCATCCTTTTCTTTCTATTCACAATTGTAACTTAAAAGGGGCTGTCGCACAACTGATTGAATCAATCATTTGTGCGACAGCCCCTTTTTTTTGTGAGTTTTAAGAAATAAATAACAATGATATCATCAATAAATATCAAGCTACTATTTACAAGAGGGGGAAAATGCGGTAATATATATCTAATTAGATATTATCTAATTAGATATATTGCGTGAGGAGGCGAATACTTTTGGGGAAAACAGAGCTGAAGATTTTGATCGGACTTCACAGAAATGTAAATGCAATAGATAAAAAAACATCAAAAATAGCAGCAGAATATAATTTAACTTTTAGTCAGTTTATGGTTTTAGAAGTTCTTTACAGCAAGGGGGACATGAGCGTAGGAGAGGTAAGGGAAAGGATATTAAGTAGTGTAGGAACCATACCTCTTATAGTCAATAATTTAGTAAAAAGAAACTATGTTGAAAGACTTCCTGATGAAAAAGACAGGCGTGTATGTATACTGCATTTGACAAAAGAAGGATATGATGTGATTAGCAAAGTCGCACCTGAAAATGAAGAGATGATAGCAGAAAGCATGGAAGTTTTAGAACAAGAAGAAAGAGAAGAATTGTTATATCTTTTGAAGAAATTAAGAGGGAAATCAGATGAAAAGAAAAGTGAAGACAACGGTAAGAGGCTTTAGAACAAGAGATGGGGCAGGTGTTAATTTAGTAAGAGTTTTGGGAAATCAGACAACGAAGGAGTTTGATCCTGTTTTAATGCTCGATTCTTTTGACAGCACAAACCCTGATGATTATACGGCGGGATTTCCAATGCATCCACATAGAGGAATTGAAACAATCAGTTATGTATCAAGAGGTAAGATGGTTCATAGGGATAGCTTAGGTAACGAAGACGGTATTTCAGATGGAGAAGTTCAATGGATGAATTCCGGTTCAGGGATTATGCATGAAGAAATGGTTCCGGCTGCGGAAAGGCTTTTAGGTGTTCAGTTATGGTTAAACTTGCCATCAAAAGATAAAATGAGCAAACCAAGCTACAACAGCATTAAAAATGATGAGATAGATGAAATAGAGATAGATGGTGGAAAAATAAGGCTTTTAGCAGGAAATTATGGAGAGTATCAAGGCTATAAAGGGGATTATCTTCCTATGGACTATTATGATATTCATCTAAACGCTAATAGCGAAATTACACTTACTATGGGGGGAAAAGACTCAGTAATGATTTTTACTCTTTTGGGTAATGTTTATATCAATGATGAGCACATAGAGGAAAAAACTGCTGTTAAACTAACAGAAGGGGATAGTCTTACAATTAAAAATGGAGATCAGGATGCTCAGGTTTTATATATAAATTCGAGAGCTTTAAATGAACCGGTTGCATGGGCAGGTCCGATTGTAATGAATACACAAGAAGAATTGCAGAAAGCATTTTCAGAACTTAGAAACAACACTTTTATCAAAGAAAAAGCAGAGTATTAAAATAAGGAAAAGTGTGATGAGTAAAGGTAGAATGGAAGCTTTTAGCGATGGCGTATTGGCAATTGTCATAACTATTATGGTATTAAAGCTTAATGCACCAGAAAGCTTGACACTTGACGCAGTAAAAGAGGTTTTTCCAACATTTTTAGCATACATTCTAAGCTTTATCTATGTTGGAATATATTGGGCGAATCACCATCATTTAATTAATATGACCGATTCGGTATCTGGTAGATTATTATGGAAAAATCTCCACTGGATATTTTGGATGTCGCTAATTCCAATGGCAACTGAGTGGATGGGGCTAAATCCCTATGAAAGTCTGCCCGCTTTGTTTTATGGAATGATACTCTTTATGTGTGCGGTTTCATACAATATTGTTCAATCGGAAGTTATTAAAATAAATGGAGATAATTCTGAAATTTCTCAAAACATAGGAAATGATTTAAAGGGGAAAATCTCTATTTTTGCATACGCTGTCGCTATTATTTTTGCTTTTTATTTTCCGATCATATCGTATTTAATATATATTGTAATCGCTTTAATTTGGGTAGTGCCGGATAGTAGACTGGAAAAAAGCATGATGAAAAGGGGGTAAATATTAATGGAAAAGAGTTATGAAACAGAAAATCTAAAAATTTTTTGGAAACCTGATATATGTCAACATGCAGGCAAATGTGTGCATGGGGCGCCTAAGGTATTTGAGGTAGGAAGAAAGCCATGGATTATTCCTGAAAATGGAAGAGAAGAAGATATCATAAAAGTTATAGATAAATGTCCTTCTGGGGCTTTAAGTTATAAATTAAAAAAAGGAGGTAGCAAGGAGTGGTAAAAATCGTTTATGAACAACAAAAAAATAGAGCAGCTGCATATGATGATGAAAAATTCATTGGTGAAAGCACATACTCTAAGTCGAACAAACTATGGATTATAGATCATACTTTTGTTGAAGGCAACTATGGAGGACAGGGAATTGCGACTAAGTTAGTTGCTGAACTGGTCGATGAGGCAAGAAAAGGCAATATAAAAATTATACCTTTGTGTCCTTTTGCCAAAAGAGAGTTTGAACGAAAGGAAGAATATTTAGATGTATTATCAAAATAGGAGGTAGTTATGAGCATTATAAAATCATTAGCAAATAGAAGAACATATTATAACATTGATAAGAACATACCGGTTTTAGAAAAAGAAATTGAAGAAAAGATTAAAGAAGTTACAGAGTTAGTACCAGATGCATTCAATATGAAAAGTGCGAGAGTGGTACTTGCCTTTGGCGAAAAGCATGATCAGCTATGGGATGAAATTTACAATGTTTTTGAGGGAAAAGTACCAAGAGAAAAGATTGATTCATTTAAAGCAGGAGCGGGAACGGTACTGTTTTTATATGACGAGGAAACTGTTAAAGAAATGCAGAAACAGTTTAGCACTTATGCCGATAATTTTCCTATTTGGGCAAATCAGGCAAATGGAATGTTGCAGCTTTCTGTTTGGTCTGCACTAAGAGAACTCAATATTGGAGCTTCACTCCAACATTATAATCCTGTAATAGATGCAAAAGTAAAGGGAATTTTTAATATACCTGAGAATTATAAATTAGTTGCACAGATGCCGTTTGGAGGTATTGTAAGCGAACCTGATAAAAAAGAAAAAGAAGAAATAGATAAAAGAGTAACAGTCATAAGGTAGTGAAGAATTTCAGATAAATCAGGCAAACTATAAAATTTAATATTTACAAATATTCAAAATTCTAATATAATTTGCATAATTATATATATAAATCATGCAAGTTGCAGAAAAGAGTGGTGCGATTATATTTAAAAAAAGAATTGCTTTTGAAACAGAAAAATAAACATATAACTAATCAGCTTTTTGCATAAATTCGTATATATTTTTTAAAATATGGCATTGCTCGTAAAAAACTGTGTTATATTTTTTATCTATGAAAATGTTTTAATTTGTGCAAGAGTAGAAATGCTATGAAATCAAGAAAATTTACAGTGATGAAAAATGATGTAAAGGATGGTGATGGACGTGAAGCGAAGAAGAATTGTTAGTATAATAGCGATTATCCTATTGATGGGTTTTTCTGCTATACCTGTATCAGCAGATGAAGAAATTTATAGTGTATCTGATTTTGAGGAGTTTAAAGCTGCGGTTGAAGAAATAAACGCTAAAACTTCTGACGGGACATATACAATCAGTTTGACAGGGGATATTGATTTTGGAAGTATCGGATATAATTGTAAATTCCTAAAGGATACAGAGATACTTGGAAACGGACATACAATTAATTTAGGCAGTGAAATGTCAAACGGACGATTGCAAATAGGAAATGCAGTCTTGTCACTGGGGAAAAGCAACAGTACAGGCAGCGAAAATCAGCTGAAAATTACAGTGGCTGCACCTAAACGCTCGACTGCTTTGATACTTGTTGGAAATACCAATTCCGGAGAAGTAGGTACATTGAATATGTATGATGGGGTTGAACTGACAGGGAGTTCAACTAATGGAGTTTCTTTAGGTTCGGCTGTTAATATTGTGAATGGACAGTTTAATATGTACGGCGGCGATATTCATGGGAATACAAATGATGCGATAGCTGCAATGGGTGGTGCAGTTGCCGGAGATGGAAGATATGGGAAAGTAATTTTTAATATGTACGGTGGAAGTATTAGAGGCAATAAAACACTGACAAATTATTTTGGCTATGGCGGAGGCGTTTTTTTATCAAATGCTTCATTTAATATGGAAGGTGGATCTATAAGAGAAAATATAGTGGAAAAAACAGTTGACAGTGCACAAGGCTACGGCGGCGGAGTAATGATATATGCTGGAAAAGCTGTTTTTAGCGGGGGCGAAATATCAAAAAATGTAAGCTCAAATTTTGGTGGAGGTATTTTTACGCATAATGGAGCTGATATTGTAATAAAAAATAGCTTTAGGATTACAGAAAATTCTGCTTCGCAAGGAGGAGGTTTATGTAATAACGGTAATAGTGCTGTTGTAGAAGATGGAGCTATTATTGCAAACAATAAAGCCGTCATGAGAGGTGATGATATAGCTCATTATGGGGAGTCTCTTACTTTAGCATCTGCTCAAAATATGAATGCATTCCTTTTAACAGATGATTCGAATCATCAAATTACAGGCTGGTATTTAGATGATCCTCGTTGGAAGGCTGATAGTGCTCAAGAAATAGATGTAACTGCTCCATTAGGAAAGGATACTACTTTTTTAAAAGCAGCATATGAAAACAAGTATGTGGTTACATATCGTTTTGTGAGTGATTCTGAAGGGGAAGGATTACCTGATGAGGTCGTTGATTTGCTGCCGATTGACACCCAAGAGTATCAATTGGGAGATCATGTTGCCGCTATACAGCCTGTTCAACTCAGAGTACCTGTTACAGGCGGGGTATGGGAATTTAAAGGTTATGATGCAGATAACAAAACAATAGAATCTATAACAACTGAATTTGTAGGTTCATGGATGTTTAGACCTAATACGATTCTATTAAACGAAGCGCCTGTTATTCACGCAAGCGATAAAACAATAAATACTGGAGATGTTTTTAATCCGTTAGAAGGGGTAACCGCAACAGATAAAGAAGATGGAACAATCAATTTGACAATTGATAATGTAATAAAAAATGATGTTGATACTAATAAAGCAGGAGTCTATAGTGTTACATATAAAGTAACTGACTCAAATGGCGCTGATACAACAAAAACAATTTGGGTTACAGTTAAAGAAGAGGACAAACCTTTACCTCCTATTGATAATCAAAATACAAGTATAGATGATCCGGAGAAAATCATGTTGAAACAAGATTTGCCGATACATAAAGAAACAGAAAAAATAAATGCAAGCATACCAAAAACCGAAGATAGGTTAAATATAAAACGGTATTTACTTTTGTCATTGTTATCGATTATTATTTGCTTCTTTTTTGCAAGAAAGAAAAAGCTGATAAATAAGTAAAACTATATTAAAGGTAATAAAATACAATAAATGAGAAAAGGAGCTTGTGATGCAAAGAAAGTTAAAAAAGAAATTCTCAATTTTTTTAGCATTGATTTTAGCTATTGGAACATTGTTCTCGGGTACGATGTCTGTACAGGCTGAAGAAGTTCAACGAGAAATTTTAAGTTTATCGTTTGATATAAACGAGGTAAAAGAACCGATTTATGAAGATGAAGTACCGGATAGTTTTTATGTTCAGCCAAATGATGGGAACAGCCGTACAGACGGTAGTGAAATATTTGTAAATTGGATGGTAAAACAAGCTGACGGAACTTGGGATTACGCAAAATCCACATCGAAAACAGTGTATTTTGAAGCTGGAAAAGAGTATCGCTTAAGGTTTGATATCCAGAACCTTAAGGCATCAGATGGAAAAATATTCATTGATAATGTGCCTACTGTCAAAGTGAATGATATGAATGTATCTGTTTTGACGGATGATAATGTTACAGATTCTTACTATACCAAAACAGATGATACAACCGTATCATTTGCGATGTATTCAAAATCCTTTAAAATAGGAAATATAACATCGAAAAACCCACCGGCAGAAACACCAGAGAAAACATTTATCGTTACCAAGGACACAGATGGCTCTGAAATTGGCCGTTATGATACGCTTCAGGAGACACTGGGAGCTATTAATGGTGATAATAAAGATAAATGGAATGCATATACTATTATGGTAACTCATGATTATACAGAAGATGATAAGGCTCCAGTAATTCCTATGAATGCGACAGTCACTGTTACTTCATCTCCGGGACATCAATTTGTGATTACGCGTGCAGACCCGGGCAGGGCGTGGTCATCAAAGCATTTCAGTCTTGGAGGTGATGCGTCTCTGATTCTGAAGAATATCATCCTTGATGGAAACAATGCCATGGGAGGTATTTATTCGGATGGAGGTGTTGGAACACATACAAGGGCAACCACCATTATCTTAGATGAAGGAGCAGTTATAAGAAACTGCCTTGGACGGGGTAGTGATCCGTATACTCCTTGGGCAGGTGGAGCAATCGTTACCTTAGGTAACGGCAAAGGCGTAGTAACGACTATTAAGGAAGGTGCTGTAATTGAAAACTGTAAAAGCTCAGAAGGTTATGATGGTGGAGCAGTCTATGTAGATGAAGGCACACAGCTTAACATAGAAGGTGGTATTATTGAAGGCTGTGAAGCGATAGGCACTAGAGTCACAGTTGGAGTAAGTACTCATCACAGTAATGGTGGTGCGATTATGTTACATGGAACAATGAATATGACTGGTGGTATAATTTCTAATAACAAGACAACTGCCAGTGGAGGTGGTATCGCTGTATCCGATTCCGGCAGACTTTCTGTAACAGGTGGAACGATTAAAGGAAATAAAGGAGCACATGGTGGTGGTATTTTTATTCAAGAAAGTTCAGCGGAAACTAAGATTGAAAATGTCACATTCATGAGAAACCAAGCTAAATATGGCGGAGGAGTATACTTACACAGAAAAGCTGGAATAAATATAAGTAAAAGTGCATTTTCCGATAATTTTGCGATACAGGGGGGCGCAATTTATACTGGGAACTCTGATTATGGCGATCCGGCGGATGCAACCAAATATCAGACTGTTAAACTTGCAGGTGATGTGAGCTTCGAAAACAATTCTGCTTCATATGGGCTTTACGCTCCGCCTGAAAATGCAGATGAATTTACCAACCTTAAATTTTCAAAAACATCTGTGACAGGTAAAAATATTTTTCCTGTAGATTCGCTTTTGACAAACTATGATATTAACTATATCAATGGGGATAAGGTTGATCCAACTGAAAAATATCAAATTCTTTTTGAATTTAAAAGCACAACTGAAGACAAAGATTTGCCAAGTGATATATTGGATTTACTTCCAGACCCAATAAGTGGCATTAAAAAAGGCGATAAAGTAACTTTACCTATTTTTGCTGATTCTGAAATCAAGGTGGAAGATGGAAAGTGGGTATTCACAGGCTGGAAAGACGGAAAAGAAATAGTAGTTAATAACAATATGTTGGTAGTCGGTGAATGGAAGTTTTCCTCTAATATGAGTGTTATCAATAATGTGCCTATGATTTTAGCAAATGATGTCACACTGAATGTAGGCGATGATTTCGATCCATTGTCAGGCGTTAGTGCAACGGACAAAGAAGATGGCGATATTACGCTGACAAAGGATAATATTATTGCGAATGATGTAGATACTTCGAAAGCTGGTATTTATCATGTAACATATAAAGTAACAGATAGTAAAGGTGCATTTGCAATTAAAACCATCAAAGTTACAGTAAAAGATAAAGATACATCAGTAGTTCCAGACAAACCGGACGATATAAATAAACCAATTATTGTACCATATACATCAGTTAATGATAAAATTCCACAAACAGGAGACCATTCAAATATAAGTTTATTTATTTCTATGCTTGCTGGCTCAATGGGTGTATTAGCCGTTTTATTTGGAAGAAAACGAAAAAGAAGTACGAACGATTAATGAAATATATAACGACAATATGCAGATACAAATAACCTTTAATATAAAGGGGCTGTCGCACAACTGATTGAATAAATCAGCTTGGAGCGACAGCCCCTTTTTATACTTTTCTTTCAAACACGTCGTGACATCTGCTGCAAGTGACTCTTATGCGTCCTCTTCCCTTAGGAGCCCGGAGCACCTGTCCACAGGAGGGACATTTAAAATACTTATAATTCTTGCGGTCCCGGCGCATATAAGATTGAAGCGGAAGTTCCACGCAGGAAATATACCAGGAGTTTTCTGCGCTTCGTCTTGCGATATTCCTGGAAAAGGCCCTGAAATATGAATAGAACATGATAGCAAGGCCGATATATCTGACTATTCTGCCGGGAATAAATATATCTGCTATGATCAGAATCATCGCAAGAAAAAGAAGCCCTCTGCAAAAAGCGTCAAACCCATTTCTTCCTATCATGAACTGAAGCATCCTATATCTGAAATTACCCATTTTCAAGCCTCCATTAAGTCTTTATATTAAATTTAATCTTCCCGAAAGGCATTGTCAATGGGGTTTGAAAATAAACCATGAAAACTTCACAGTTTGATCTACTAATTCTTCAAACTCTGCATAGGAGCGGGGATCCTTCCGCCTCTTGCTATCATCTTGGCAGAAGATTCAGGACGAAGTTTCATCACCGGACCTTGTCCCAAAAGACCTCCGAAGTCCAGTTCCTCTCCTTCTGAAAGGCCTATGGCAGGAATAACTCTGACGGCAGTTGTCTTTGAATTAACCATGCCTATGGCAGCTTCGTCGGCGATTATCGCGGATATAGTAGAACTCTGAGTCTCACCGGGAACTATTATCATATCCAGACCCACAGAACACACTGCGGTCATGGCTTCCAGTTTCTCGATAGAGAGAACTCCCTTTCTGGCGGCGTCGATCATACCTGCGTCTTCTGTAACCGGTATAAAAGCGCCTGACAGGCCGCCTACGCTGGACGAGGCCATCACGCCGCCTTTTTTTACGGCGTCGTTGAGCATTGCCAGAGCCGCAGTGGTTCCATGGGTGCCGCACTGCTGGAGACCGATTTCTTCCAATATATATGCTACAGAATCTCCTACCGCCGGAGTAGGGGCGAGAGAGAGATCTATTATTCCGAAAGGAACGTCGAGCATTTTGGAGGCTTCAGTACCTACAAGCTGTCCCATTCTGGTAATCTTAAAGGCAGTTTTTTTGATGAGCTCGGCAACTTCGTTGAGAGGAGCGTCCTCTGGCAGCTTTGCCAGAGCTGAGCGCACTACGCCCGGTCCGGAGACTCCAACGTTGAGAACCACGTCCGGCTCTCCCGGTCCATGGAAAGCGCCGGCCATAAAAGGATTATCTTCCGGAGCATTGCAGAATACCACCAGTTTAGCGGCGCCTATACACTGATTGTCTTTTGTCAGTTCAGCCGTTTTCTTGACGGCTTCCCCCATAAGTTTTACGGCGTCCATGTTTATACCTGCCTTAGTTGAACCGATATTCACTGAAGAGCAGACGAACTCCGTTTCGGCCAGCGCCCGAGGTATGGCCTCTATGAGTTCTCTGTCTCCTGCGCTGAATCCTTTTTGAACTAAGGCGCTGAATCCTCCGATGAAGTTTACGCCGACTTTTTTCGCAGCCTTATCGAGGGTCTTAGCATATTTTACGGGATCACCGCCGCTGGCAGCAACCAGCATGGCTATGGGAGTCACGCTGATGCGCTTATTGACGATGGGAATACCGTATTTTTTTTCTATGGATTCTCCAACCTCCACCAACCTGGCGGCCTTGGCCGTTATCTTATCGTATATCTTCTGGCAGGAGACGTCTATATCGCTGTCTGCGCAGTCTAAGAGAGATATTCCCATGGTTATGGTTCGAATATCGAGATTTTCTTCTTGGATCATGGTTATAGTTTCCATGATATCGTTAAAATTGACCATCATATTCTCCGTTCGTAATTTAAAATCGGAGCGCAAGCCGCCGGCAAATTCGCTTGTCATGGACGACGCGAAGGATTGCAATAAGCTCCGGAGGCTTCAGCTCATTCAGACTTTTGTTAAATCCTGTGCATAGAATTAAAGATATCCTCGTGCATCACATGTATGACCATATTAGGTACGGATTCTTTGAGAGCCGCCTCGAGATCGTAAAGCTGGCAGGACATTTTACTTATATCTATGACCATCACCATGCAAAAATAACCTTCCAGAATAGACTGAGTGACTTCTAAAACATTGGTGTTTTTTTCTGCACAGGCAGTGGAAACTTTGGCCAGTATGCCTACCATGTCCTTGCCTATTACCGTTACAACTGCTTTCATTTTGAATCTCCTTTTAAAATTTTATTGAATAAGTGCCTTTCCTCATGTTTCCGTCGGCCTTGTAGCTTATACGAAGATCAGGGTAAGCACTGCTGAAATACTTCTTATTTACGGCTTTATGTCCTATCATGTTATTGAAGGAGTCAGGGTGAGAGACACAGCAAACAGAGGTATTCGGTTTGCATCCTCTGAGCTGAATGTCCAAATCCTCTTGCGCGATCTTTCCCTCAACCAGTTGACGGAAAGCGGGGTGAAAGGTACCTGCCTGCATATTTTTCCCATTTATGATATCGCTGGACTTTAAACCTACCCGTATGATGTTTATTCCTGCAGAGTCGAGGATTCTGTACATAGCCGCAGTACGTATTATAGCATCTTCTTGCTGCATGGGGCAATACCGGCCCTGCAAAAACATTTTGTGAAGTTCAGTATCCGGTATTACAACAGTAGGATATAGTCTGGCGATAGAAGGGGAGATGGTCACAGTTTCCCTCGCCGAATATAGGTCCAACTCGCAGGTATCCCCCGGGAGCCCGATCATAAGCTGTATCCCGAGGATAAAACCGTACTCTTTTATGAGACGGCTGCTGCTGTAGACACATTCAGCGCTGTGACCTCTCTTTGAAGCCGTAAGAACAGACTCGGCAAACGACTGTACGCCCAGTTCTATGGTATCGACTCCAAATACTTTCAAATTGTCTAAGATCTCACAGTCAATATAGTCGGGCCTGGTTGAAAGGTGGATTTTTTGTATAACTCCTTCATCTTTATACCTCTTCGCCACCGATAAGAAGGCCTTCTGTTCATCCATAGGGATCCCGGTAAAGGAACCGCCGAAAAACGATAGCTCTATCTCTTCGATATCCATCTTCGACAGTGTAGACATATATTTTGACACAGTCTTGTGAACATCTGCCGGAGTCAGAGGCGCTATATGCGCCGTTATTTTCCGCTGATTGCAGAAAACGCAGTCGTTGTTGCAGCCCTTATGGGGTATGAATATGGGAATTATAGCGTGTTTCTTCACGTTACTTTTCCTCTATGATCGAACCGATGTCAGTCAGGCGATAATCTTTAAAGTATACTATATCGAGACCTCTGCTCTCGATAAATTCACGTATAGCCTCATAATCGCTGTGGCGAGTTATATCCCCGTTGAATATTATGGTATTTCCGACTTTACCCGAGGCTCCTCCTAAGAACCCGTAAGGCTGCCCCTCGAGGATAACCTGGCTCCTCTCTATGAGAAGTACGTTCATCCCTGCGTTGGCGGCGACTTTCCATATGCCTCTGTCGGCAGTTATTATGGAGTCTTCGTCAACTACTACGCAGCTGCATTTTGCGTAACCCTGCTTTACATTGAGCTCGATTTGTCCTTCTTTGCGTACTGCTTTGAGCAATTCGGGAGCGGTATACTTCAGATTGTGGATGAAGTATTTACCGGTGGAGCATCCGTTGAAAATGGCGTGGGCGGGATAATGCGGATTGAGAATAAATAATTCGCCGTGATAGACCGAATCTCTGAGCGCACACATGTATATATCCGGATGTGTGGCTATGGTAGGATCCATTTTGACCGTTTCTTTGACTTCTTTCACCTTATGACCTGCGTCGTGCAGGTATTTTTTAAGTATAGTGTTAGCTTTTGAGCTGATATAGACCAAACTCATGACTATATTATACACTAAAAGTTACAAAAGTTATAGTGATTTTATTCTATAAAGCAACAAATTTCATCTTATTGTGATATAATGAACCCACCGATCACTATAATTGAGGCGGCGTTGCCGAGAGGAAGGGTTCATTGAATCGCTGTGACTAAGCCGGTTTGCGATATAATGAACCCACCGATCACTATAATTGAGGCGGCGTTGCCGGCATTTCATTATGCCCGGCGACAAAATGAAACTTGCGGGATCTTGGATAAAATAATTTTATTGATAAAAAAGGAGATATTTATGGTTAAGATTGGTAACGACTGGGACGAAATGATACAAGAAGAATTCCAGAAAGAGTATTATATAAAACTGAGAGAGTTTCTGTCTAAGGAATATCAGGAGAATACCATATATCCGCCGGCAGAAGATCTGTTCAATGCGCTAAGATACTCATCTTACAGCGATACTAAGGTGGTAATACTGGGACAGGATCCTTATCACGAGCCGGGACAGGCTCATGGCCTTTCCTTTTCAGTAAATAAAGGAATCACGATTCCGCCGTCTCTGGTAAATATATATAAAGAAATAGAATCTGACCTAGGAATAACTCCGCCGGGACATGGGTACCTGGCAGACTGGGCAAAACAGGGAGTGCTACTTTTGAATACTGTGCTTACAGTGAGAAAGGGTCAGGCCAATTCTCATAGAGGCAGGGGATGGGAGATATTCACCGACAGGATCGTAGAACTTTTAAATGAAAGAGAAAAGCCTATAGTGTTCATATTATGGGGAGCCAATGCCAAGTCAAAGCAGGAGATCATCACAAATAAGGAGCATATGATAATAACCGGAGCTCATCCGAGCCCGCTTTCTGCATGGAAAGGGTTTTTCGGGGGAGGATATTTCAGTAAGGCCAACAGGTTTTTAGAGTTGACGGGTCAGAACCCTATCCAGTGGAGGTTGGAGTGAGTCGATTCCGAGTCGAAAATGTCGAATATTACTCAAAAATGAATCGAACCGTTTAATGTAGTCCTCCTAAAATAAGGTGGTTTTTAAAGTTTTACAGCTTCGTCAAATCTGGCATAATAATTGCTTTAAATAATATGCGAAGCCTTAACACTAATATATTAGGAGGACATAATGAATTTTTTAAAAGGACTTTTAAAGTTTTCGCCTGTATTTCTGCTGGCAGGCCTCATGATCGCCAAATATGATGCGCTTATCGCAGCGCCTATCGCGGCGATCTATGCTTTCATAGTAGCGGGAATCACTGAAAAGATAAAATTTCAGGACTCCCTTAACGCCGCAATGAAAAGCGTAAACAATATCCTCATAGCACTTTTCATTCTCATGTTCGCATATGCCATGGCAAGCATGTTCATGAGTTCAGGCGTGGGAGCTTCTGTAGTAAATATTGCCCTTTCCTTGGGTGTGACAGGCAAATCTGTCGCTGTAGTGGGCATCCTGTGTACGGGAATTCTCTCCGTAGCTACGGGAACCTCGTGGGGGACGTTTGCCGCATGCGCTCCGATATTCATGTGGCTCAGTCATATCGTAGACGGAAATCCGTATCTCACGGTATGTGCCATAGCAGGAGGCGCATGCTTTGGAGATAATATCGGGCTGATTTCAGATACTACCATAGTTTCCTCCGGAATCCAGGGGGTGCAGGTAGTAGACAGAATAAGACATCAGGGAGTCTGGTCCGTGGGATGCCTTATTCTGGCAGCAGCGGCTTTCTACATCGCCGGTATCACTATGGGTCTTCCGACAGAATCTGTAGACGGAGCGGCAGTGGTGTCTCAGATACCGGACAACGTCTGGGAAGTACTGGCTCAGGAGAGACCTGCGGCTATTCCTCTACTGGAACAGATAGCCGCAGGCGTGCCTATCTACATGGTGATTCCTCTCGTTCTCGTAATACTTCTGGCCATATTGGGTCTCAACACTTTTGTGTGTATAGGCGCGGGCCTCGTTTCGTCATATGTCTTGGGAATATTTGCCGGAACTACAGGAAGCGTCAACGATTTCCTCAGCCAGTGCATGGACGGCTTTGCTGAAGCGGGAAGCTGGGTAGTCGTAATGATGATGTGGGTAGCGGCTTTCGGAGGCGTCATGCAGGAGATGAACGCCTTTGAGCCTTTAGCTAAGTTCGTAGTAAAGTGTTCCAGAAAGGTGAGACATCTGATGACATGGAATGCGATACTTTCTCTGGTAGGCAATATGACGCTTGCCGACGAAATGGCTCAGATCGTCACCATGGGACCTGTCATCAAAGATATACTGGACGAGAATGTCGAGGGAAGCGAAGAGGATATGTACAAGCTGCATCTGAGAAACGCAACTTTCGGCGATGCCATGGGAGTCTTCGGCTCTCAGCTGATACCTTGGCACGTGTATCTTGCATACTATGTAGGAATCTCCGTAGGAGTATATCCTCTTGTAGAGCTGGTACCTCTGGATTTCCTGAGATATAACTTCATGGCATATATAGCGGTAATATCGCTGCTTATCCTGACGTTTACAGGACTGGACAGATTTATACCTATGTTTAAGCTGCCACAGGAACCTGACGTAAGGATCAAGAGAAAAAAACCGGCCGAAGAGTAAATTGACTGAAAAGGTAATAAACCTCATACTAAAACCCCCGTCCTCACAGGGCGGGGGTTTTGATATGCCGTCAAATTCTAAGAGTAATCTTTTCTATCTGAAAGAATATTCTATTATCTTATCGATCACATCTTTGTATTCCATGCCTATTCCGGCCATCATCTTAGGAAAACGGCTGACCGAAGTGAATCCCGGTATGGTGTTGGCTTCGCTAAATACGATTTCTTTATCGGGAGTGAGGAACATGTCTATACGGGCAAACCCTTTGCATCCCAATGCTCTGAAAAGTTTTATTCCGGCTTGGTTTACTTTCTCCTCTGTTTCAGGGTCTAGTCTTCCCGGACTGTGTATCTTGGAGTCTACGCCTGTATATTTCATAGTGTAATCAAAGAAACATCCGTTGAACAGCTCAATTTCATCAACTCTGCCGACTATCTCATTGCCTTTGCCGTCTCCTATGACAGAACAACCCACTTCAAAGCCGTCTATCTTTTCTTCTATGATGACTTCATTATCGTATTGAAGCGCCAGCTCTAACGCGCTGACCAGCTCGCCCGGAGTTTCCGCCACGCTTATGCCGTAAGAAGAACCTGCGTTGACGGGCTTTACGAACAGCGGATAGGTGAGTTCCGAAACGGCTTCAAAGAGCTGCCGGTCTGTGACACGGCCGATTATACTGCAGGCTTTAGGCACCGCTATGCCTGCTTCTTCAGCTACTACGTGGGCGCGATACTTGTCCATGCACAGAGCAGAGGCCAGAGTGCCGCAGCCCATCACGGGAATACCGGCCATCTCTATCAGTCCCTGAACGGTACCGTCTTCTCCGTTTTTACCGTGAAGGACAGGGAATGCTCCGTCGAGTCGGGTAAAAGCCGTGCCTTCTTTTCTCAGCTCTATCATGCCGTGAATAGCAGTATCGGGAACTATATACGCAGGGATACAGTGTTCCTTATCTTCATGCCATTTGTCGTTTTTTATATTTTCAGCGTCGCCGTCATAGCGAAACCATCTGCCGTCCTTAGTTATACCTATGGGAACGATATCGTATTTATCTTTGTCTATATTGGTGAGGACCGCATACCCGGAATTGAGGGAAATCCCGTACTCGCTGGAACAGCCTCCGTACAGCACTGCGATTGTTTTCTTTTCCATGTTCAGGCTCCTTTTTTAGTTGCTCTTGGATGATCTTGTCCGGCTCTTTTTTATTTGAGGTTTTCGGGATTGAGCCCTGCCAGCTCTTCTATTACAAAAAGTCCGTCTTTTCTTATGAGGACGTCGTCAAAATAGATCTCTCCGCCGCCGTATTCGGGCCTCTGGATCATGACCAGATCCCAGTGTACTGCAGAATGGTTTCCGTTATAAGCGTCTTCGTAGCATTTTCCCGGAGTGAGATGGAAGCTTCCGCAGATCTTCTCGTCGAAGAGAGTGTCCTTCATAGGCGCGAGGACGTAAGGATTTACTCCGATAGCGAATTCTCCGAAATAGCGAGCCCCTTCGTCTGTATCCAGCAAAGCGTTTATCCTGTCGGTATCGTTGGCAGTAGCTTTGACTATCTTACCGTTTTCTATTTCAAACTTTATATTCTCGTAGGTGAAACCCTGCTCCTCAGAGAAGGTGTTGTAGCTTATAGTTCCGTTCATGGATTCTCTGACAGGAGCAGTATAGACTTCGCCGTCGGGAATATTTCTGAGGCCGTCGCATTTGATAGCGGGAATATCTTTGATAGAGAATCTCAGGTCTGTTCCGGGTCCCTTGATGTGGACTCTGTCTGTGCGGTTCATCAGATCCACCAGCGGATCCATAGCCTTGCTCATCTTCTTGTAATCGAGAGTGCAGACATCGAAGTAAAAAGCTTCAAAGGCTTCCTGCGATTTGTTGGCCAGCTGAGCCATTGACGGGTTAGGGTATCTTAGAACGACCCATTTAGTCTTGTTTACTCTGTAATCGAGAGTCGGGCTTGTAAGCTTATAGTACATATTGAGCTTATCAGACGGGACGTCAGCCAGTTCCGAAGTATTTTCGCCGGCCCTGACTGCTATATATGCGTCCATTCCTTTCATCTGATAAAGTTGATAATCGTTTAAAAATTCTATCTGTTCCTCGTCTGCACAAAGAAGTATCTCCCTCAGGACAGAACTGTCTCTGTGATTCACATAAGGCCTGGCCCCAAGCTTATAGGCGTCCTTGATCAGCTGCCTCACCAGAGGTCTTGCACATTCCCCCTCATAGTCGATGAGTACTTTTTCGCCCTTCTTAAGATCGCAGGAATATGACGTCAGCACTCTTGAAAGTTCTTTTACTCTTGTATCCATAATTACCTCCTCTTTTATCTGATGTATGATTAAATCGACCGGGGACCGAAAATCCGGCATGCCATAGCGGCACAGGGAATAAGCCCCAAAGACCGATACGATTATTACACTATATTATAACCCAGAAATTAGGAAATTAAAAGGCAAAAGTAAATATGCAGACGACGGATTTAAAAGGTTGTTGCGCTTAAAATAAAATAAATGTAAAATGAATATGCATGTATTGCTTTAAAATTATAAGAGGATTTTATGAAGACTGTATTTTTACTCAATCCAAAGGCCGGAAAGGGCAGAGGACTCGATAAGATAAAGGAAGCGGTAGCCCGAGCTTCACAGGAGCTCAATACGGAAGCGGGCGCTTATCTTACAAAGTCAGTAGGAGACGCAGAGAAATTTGCAAGGCTGGCCTCTCTGGAGGCTGAAACTAAAGGAGAGAAAGTCAGGCTCATAGCCTGCGGAGGAGACGGGACTCTGAACGAGGTGCTCAACGGCGTCATGGGTTTCGATTCGACGTCTGTCGGCGTGATGCCTATAGGTACGGGAAATGATTTTGTCAGAAATTTTTCCGATACCGATAGTTTTTTGGACGTCTGCGCTCAGATCAATGCAGATACAGTCAAATGCGATGTCATAAAATACTCCGGAATAATCGGCGGCCGGGAGCAGACGCGTTACTGTGCCAATATGTTCAATATTGGCTTTGACTGCAATGTAGTCGATCTGACCGCCCGGCTGAAGACCTACCCTCTGCTCAAAGGGTCTATAGCATATCTTACGGCAGTAGCCGGGATTCTTATAAAGAAAAAGGGAGCCAACTTAAAGATCGAAATAGACGGAGAAACAGTGCATGAGGGGCCTTTGCTTCTGACAGCCATAGCCAACGGCAGTTTCTGCGGGGGAGGTGTGAAGAGTTCTCCCAAAGCGTCTTTGAATGACGGGCTGATAGACGCCAATATTATATACAACGTCACCAGACGGGAGTTTATCAGGAAGTTTCCTGCATACTCAAAAGGCACGCATTTTCAGCTCTCTGATATAGATAAGATCTTTTACTACAGGCAGTGCCGCGACGTGGTGATAACACCTCTGGACGGTACCATGAGACTTTGCACAGACGGAGAGATAACCGACGCGGGAAGGGTTCACATGGAGATAGTACCTGATGCGGTGGAGGTAGCAGTACCGGGCAGATAGGGAAAGAAGCGTCCGCAAGGATGAAATCAGGAGGTATATGCAAATGGATTATACGATGATGATAGCCGTAATCGGATGTGTGACAGGGGTGGCTTCTTTGCTGATCGAAACGGCTCAGTTCATAGGCGGCAGAAGTAAAGCGAGGTTTGATACGTTTGACCAGCTTAATAATTTTATATATGTAGAAAGCGCTCAGCCCGAAGAAGATTCGCAGCAGGTATGCAGAGACGTGCATTGCTTCTTAAATCTGAGAGTTATGAATACCGGCGGCAAGTATATTCTGATACAAGATGTGTATATGAGAAGACTTGGTAAAAAAAGAAATGAAAGACCGGATGTATCCGTATGACGCTTTCGAACGTACACCGTGGAGATATTGCAACGGGAGGTCGGCTGAGCTTCCTGCCAGGATACATCTGCCGGCAAGCATACCTCCGGGAGGTGTGTTCGAGGCTGTCTTTGCCTTTACTGATTTTGAAGACGACTGCTACAGGACAGATGAACATTTCTTATATCCTGCGCTTTGCTTAGTGATGGCCGATGGATCGGTGAGAGAAATGTCCGTACAGGATATACTGGCAAAGGATAAAGACTTTAGATATGTAGACAGTGCAGAAGATAAGGAATATTCCATGAATTTGGATGATGAGGGGAGTTTCGGAGGATATGCTGATGAATGAGACAGAAAAGAGATATGAGAAGACGGCCGTGGTAACCGGCGCTTCAAAAGGCATCGGATATGAAATATGTAAAGTTATGCTCAGAGACGGATATAAAGTCTACGGCCTGGCAAGATCAGAGGGTTCTCTTACCGACGTATGCTGGAAACCCTGCGATGTGACAGACAGCGACGGCGTTTTGCGAGTCTTTGAAGAGATTCTTAAAGAGAGAGGCGGAATAGACGTACTGGTATGCAACGCAGGTATAGGCATCTCCGGAGCGGCGGAGTTCGCTCCTGAACATGATTATCAAATGCAGACTGACGTCAATTTCAACGGAGCTGTGAGATGCGCCCAGGCAGCGGTACCGGCCATGAGAAGAGCAGGCAGAGGAAAGATCGTATTTATTTCATCCCTTGCAGCCATATTTCCGCTGCCGTTTCAGGGATTTTATTCGGCCACCAAAGCGGCTCTCAACGCTTTCAGCGATTCTTTGGGAATAGAACTTAAGCCTTTTGGGATAGAGACTTCGGCGGTGATGCTCAATGACGTAAAGACCGACTTCACTAAAAACCGGAGAAAGACTGCCGAAGGAGACGATATCTACGGAGGAAGGATAGAGGCCTCGGTGTCCAAGATGGAAAGATCCGAACAGAGCGGGATGACGCCGCAGCAGGTAGCCGAGACGGTGGCAAAGATATTGAAGAGAAAACACCTGCCTCCTCATAAAATAGTAGGGCTTTCCAATGAATTTCTGGGTTTTTTATTCAGAATACTGCCCACCGGCATATTGGTAAAACTTCTTAATATGATATATGGATGAGAGGATTTTGTGGGGCCGGCAGCTGCCGAGGATAGCCTGGCGCTATGGGACTATGATATACGAAGAGGGTAGAAATAGAACATAGCAAGACAGGAGGCGTACAGGTGAATAAATCTATAAAAGTGTTTATTAAGATAATTATGGAGAAGCATTAAGTTAGTTTAAAAGAAATCCCCATCGGATTTACCGATGGGGATTTAATCAACGATTTATGCAAAATAATAGTCATGCTCATAAAAGTATTTGTAGTGGTTACTTGATGTAGTTGAAGTTGCAGTAAATGAGATTGAAACTAATTGATTAATACCTGCATTCACACCTATACCTCCACTTGAGGTTGTTGTTCCGTTATTATAAAAGTCTCCGTTTATAACATACTCTATTTTCTGTGTGCTGCGAAGCCATACTTTTAAGTCACCTCTAAACTGTTTTGATATTGACGAACCGTATGCTTTTCTAACAAGTTCCACATTATATATTGAATTTATATTGAAGAAATTTCCACCAGCATAAACTTGGCAATAAAATTCAATATAAGGTTTATATGAACTTGTTACATCAAGAGTTACTGTTCTTGTAATGTATTTCACATCTCTTCTTTACTGATCTACTTTAATATTTTCTGGAAGAGTTGCTAATGCCTCATTATAGGTCATATCATGTTTATCTGCAATATCGTTTACCATTTCATCGAAGGTCATCAATTCTTCTTCTGCCTTTTCAGGATTTTGCGCTAAATCAGCTAAAGAAATTACGCCTCGCATTTCAGTAGTTGCTTTTTCTGTACTTGCATAAGTAGGTATAGTGAAACATGTAAAGATAAAGCAAAATATTATCGCAAGAGATAAACATTTTTTAGTTCTGTTCTTCATGACTGATCCTCCTTTAATTTTAAAATGAAGCTCCATACAGCCAATCCTATTCCAAACATACGAACTGATGGTATGATTTCCGGAAGTCTTATGTCGACATACTTGTAGCTGAATATAGAATAATCTGAGTTGATTATATCCATTAAAAAGTCAGGTAAAAATGGAGCTAACAAAATTATAATCAAACCTGCTATAAAAAATTTAGTTGAGCTTTTCTTTTCTTTCATCATTCACTCTCCTCCCGTACACAGTATTCCTCTAAGCATACAACAACTTTTATGGTAGCTGCAAAGGAAACTAACACACCATTCTAATACCTCCTTTATAAGGTTAGTTTTTCAGAGCAACTATCACAATAACATTTAAACTTATATGCAAAAAACGCATAGGCTTTTTTAGCTTATGCGTTTAACTAATTCATTTAATCAATTATACAGTCGTTTAATATTTATGCTAATAAATAAATTGTAAAGGCAATAAGCTACTTGCTTATTAAATAGATTTAACCTTCTAAAGCATAAAATATTTTATCTATCATTAAAATATCATATTGACAACATATTGTCAACAAAACAATCACTTTTTTAAACAATAAAATATTTTTTCCTTTTTTAGGAGAAAAAAAGCTCGAAAAAGAATACACTTTTACATAATGGAGGCACACATCAAATATATATTCAATATAGGTATATTTAAAAACTAAGCGGGCAAGCTGCATTTCATGTCATAGTTGTCCACAGGCTATGTCGAAAGAAATAAGATATTGTTTAAGAGGAATATCATAATTTTCCTGCTAATTTTATTAGCCTTGATCACCTTTTTAAAACCTATATACTTTTGGTCAAAAGAAATTATACCCGCTTGGATTTTAGGAAAGGAGATATATTTTAATATACTATTCGGTGTTCTCTTAGGAAGTATTATATGTTTAAAGATGAACAGGCATAATAAATTCAAGAACGATGATAGAAAAATATGAAAACAAACAAGAATCATGGAGTCATATAAATGTATTTGCACAGCCAAGGGATTCTCACTGCCGAAAATCCCTCGGCTTTTTTCATCTTAAGAGATAATAAACGACGCCTCTTTAACAAAATGCTTATTAAGCGAGCCAATAAATAACAAGGCTCACAAGCAATATATGTACCTGTGAGTCTTGTCTGCACCGCCGAGCCGTAATACTTGCTTTTTTGCTGCTACAGCACAAAAAGCGTCTTGTATCAGGGAATGAGCTCGAATCAATAAATTGGGATGACATTTTCGATGTAATTGACAGAGAATAGTTTTATAAGATTTGCCACATGAGCAAATCGACAGCGAGGTATCTTTTACAAAGCGGAAAGGTACCCTGCAAATACACAGGCAAAAGAACACGGTGTTATAAAATAAAAAAAGAAGATGTTATCGCTTACTTGAAAGACCGCAAGGCTTTCTCTGAAAGCTGCTCCTCCCCTGCCGGATGGGTGCAGCAAAGAATATTTAAAATCCTTTAAGAAATACAATATGAATATGATTCCGAAGGTTTATCTTGTGGAATTTTTCTGCTCTCAGTATTTTCGTACCATTACCCGCAAATCCGATTGGCATATCAGAATTTTAAAAGCCTTTCCGCATTGGAAAAAGATACGAGATGTTAAGGAAGAATAACGCAAAAATCACTATTCGTCGTAAAAAGTGTAACGGTAAGCCGAATATTCGCTGTATTTTTTGTAATTCGGCGTTTTAAGGCTTTTGTTTTTGATAAAAATACTATACATATTTTTTATCAGAATAATGTTGCTTCAACTCTACGGTTGTTTTTTCGCTAATCATCGGATTAAATTTCTGTTAGTCGTCGGAAAAGCATTGTAAATTTATCAAAAACTGAAAAGTCGGAATTTTATCGAACAAATTATATTGAAAAGTCAGAATATTTATGCTATAATTCATTTGAAAAGTATGACGGGGGGTGTGCTTATGCTGTTTCGTAAGATAGAATCGCTCATTGAGGAGCATTTAAAATCAGATACAAAAAAGATTCTTTTAATTGACGGCGCTCGTCAAGTCGGCAAAACATATATTATTCGTTATGTCGGAGAAAAGCTGTTTGAAAATTTCATTGAAATAAATATGGTTGAGGATTCTTTGGGCGACCGTCTTTTTGCCGAAACTAAAACGGTTGAAGATTTTTATCTCCAGATTAGTATGCTCAAAGGAGAGAAAATGAAAGAAAAGGAGAATACTTTGATTTTCATTGATGAAATTCAAGCCTATCCCCATCTTCTGACTCTGCTAAAATTTTTGTCTCAGGATAACAAATTCACATATATTGCAAGCGGTTCACTCCTCGGCGTTACACTTTCACAAACTACATCTATCCCGATGGGCAGCATTAGAAAGGTTAGAATGTATCCGCTTGATTTTGAGGAATTTCTATATGCAAACGGTTTGAATGAACTTGCCCTTTCCTCAATGCGAAAAAAGTTTGAGCATCTTGAATCTCTCGATGAGCCAATGCACAATAAGATGATGGATTTATTTCGCAAATATCTGCTTATCGGTGGGTTGCCCGACGCAGTCAATGCGTATCTTGAAACCAAAAATATAAAAGCAGTCCGTGAAATTCAAACCGAAACACATAGCTACTATGCCGCAGACGCAGCTAAATATGACGAAAAAAACAAGCTGAAAATACGCAGAATTTATGACCTTCTCCCGTCTAATATGGAGAATAAGAAAAAACGTGTTGTGGCAAAAAGTATTGAAGATAAAAAGGGCAAAACCTTTAATGATTATGTTGATGAGTTTGAATATCTTATAAGCGCAGGTATTGCTCTTAATGTTCAGGCAATTTCAAACCCCGTATTTCCGCTGATTGAATCCACTGGGAAAAACCTGCTTAAATTATATCTCAATGATGTCGGTATCCTGACCAATATACTATACGGCAATAATATTCGTGCCGTTTTAGATGATGAAAAAAGCATAAATCTCGGCTCGGTTTACGAGACGGTTGTGGCAAGCGAGTTGACCGCACACGGATTTAAACTCTTTTACTATGATAATCGCAATAAAGGCGAAGTAGATTATCTGATTGATGATTATGACAGTCTTTGCACTGTACCGATTGAAGTGAAGTCGGGCAAAGACTATACCGTACACAGCGCACTTAATACATTTGTTAAGAATGAAGATTATCATATAAAAAAAGCGTTTGTTGTGTCTAACGAAAGAACTGTTAAACAAAACGGCAAAATAACATATATTCCGATTTATTATATTATGTTCTTCAATGCCGATTCCAGTAACAAGAATATGCAATTTTAAAATCGCACATTCAACTTATATGAGTCTCCTTTGTATAATAGTGATACAAAGGAGGTTTTGCTGTAAAAATGAAAACCACGGGCTATGCCTGTGGCTTAAAAGGTCTTCCGGTGGTGAGGAAAAAAAGACTTATATTTGTTATAGTAGAATTGGTCTGGTAACCAGATAAGGAACGAAGGAAGATCCGTAAGAGGAAGAATAAAAGAACCCCTCTGCGAGAGGTTGTTTGAGAAATGAATACGGTTGGCAGTCCGTTTCGACGCCTCTTTAACAAAATACTTATTAAGCGAGCCAATAAATGACAAAACTCACAAGCAATATATGTACCTGTGAGCCTTGTTTTGGCGGAGAAGGTGGGATTCGAACCCACGTGCCCTTGCGGACAACCGCATTTCGAGTGCGGCTCGTTATGACCACTTCGATACTTCTCCATGACCATAATAATATACCACAGGATCCGTGGGTCCGCAAGATGTGTTTTTACTTTTCAGCTTAAAATGTCTTAATTGTCAAGACATATTTTATCGCATATTCACATAAACGCTGGCGATATCTCATTTCTTCTGTTACAATACTCATGAGAGGATACTCCTTTTGATACTTTTGTTTTTTCGTCGAAACTTATTGTATCAGAGTATTCCTCTCTTTTTTTATTTTTTTGTCACATATGTCTTATCACATTACATGTTTTTACTTTTCAGCTTAAAATGAAGATGTTGCGTCAGCTTCAAGCAAGAGGACGGCGATGGAGAAAACCTAAACAGTTGTGAAAATTCGAAAGCTGTGCTAAAATATACCTATTAATATATGGCGGACGTACTTTGCCCGACCGGTACGTGATCAGGCATAAGGAGAAGGCGAAGGCGATAGGCGAGACATGAGACTATATAGAGACTTTGCCGCCGAAAAAATATAAAAAAAGAGGAAAAAGATGACAGAGACCACATTGATATACATACTTACAGCAGTTACCGGCGTTCTGACCGCATGTATCATTTTTCTGATGATAAGCAATAAAAATCTCATCAAGAAGATAGAGGATATGGATAAGAGCGACCAGGGAACCGTTCAGACGCTGCAGAATTCCTTTAAGACTTTTGGAGACATGATTTCTCAGAATCAGAGAGACAGCGCTGCGGCTATGGATAGACGGCTCTTGGACCTCAACCACAGATTTTCCAATATGGCGGTAGAGAACGAGCAGAAGCTTGAAAACATCCGAAAGACCATGGAGCAGAGACTTTCGGATCTTACTGCCGATAATAACAAGCAGCTTACGCAGATGCGCCAGACGGTAGACGAAAAACTTCAGAAGACTCTGGAGGACAGAATAAGTCAGTCCTTCAAGCTTGTGAGCGAAAGACTTGAGGCCGTGTACAAAGGGCTGGGAGAGATGCAGAATCTGGCGGCAGGAGTCGGAGACCTTAAAAAAGTGCTTTCCAATGTCAAGACCAGAGGCATACTGGGTGAAGTTCAGCTTGGAGCTATACTGGAGCAGATACTGACTCCCGATCAATATGCAGAAAACGTCAACGTCAAGGGCGGCGGAGGCGAGAGAGTGGAATTTGCGGTCAAGCTTCCGGGCTCAGGCGAGGGAGAAATATGGCTGCCTATAGATGCTAAGTTTCCGGGAGATGCTTACGGCAGATTGATGGACGCATATGACAGCGGTGATACGGCAATGATAGAAGAAGCCGGAAAAAATCTGGAAAAGGTCATAAAGAGTGAAGCGAAAGACATAAAAAACAAATATATAGAACCGCCTAAGACGACGGATTTCGGGATAATGTTCCTGCCTTTTGAAGGTCTGTACGCCGAAGTGGTCCGCAGAGGTCTTCTGGAAGAACTCCAGAGGGAGTACAAAGTGAATATAGCAGGGCCTACCACCATGGCGGCTCTTTTGAACAGCCTTCAGATGGGATTCAGGACGCTGGCCATACAGAAACATTCAAGTCAGGTATGGAGCATACTGGGAGCAGTCAAGACAGAGTTCAACAAGTTCGGAGACGTGCTTTCAGCTACGCAGAAGAAGATAACACAGGCCGGAGACGAGCTGGATAAACTTATAGGCACCAGAACCAACAAGATAATGACTCAGCTTAAGAAAGTAACGGAGCTGCCGGAGGCCGCTTCGGAGCAGATACTGGATATGGCAGAGACAGACGGCGGGCAGTATAAGACGTCCGAAAATGACGAGTAGAGCCGTCAGAATGTATATGAACTTGAGAATCTGAGATCGGGAAAGACTTATGAAGATATTTGCGATAGGAGATTTGCATCTGTCCTTTGACAAAAGAGTAGAAAAACCTATGGATATATTCGGCGAACAGTGGGCTGATCATGCTCAGCGTCTCAAAGATAACTGGGTCGGATCGGTAAGCGAAGATGACACCGTCATCATATGCGGAGACATTTCGTGGGGCCTGAGGCTTGAGGAAGCCGCCGCTGATTTTGAGTGGATAAAGGCGCTGCCGGGAAGAAAACTTCTGTTCAAAGGAAATCATGATCTGTGGTGGTCCTCTGCCGGAAAACTGAACAAGCTCTACGGAGACCAGAAGATGATCTTCCTCCAAAATGATGCGGCGCTTATTGAAGGCGACGGCGGAAAAAAGATAGCAGTATGCGGCAGCAGGGGATGGATATGTCCCGGAAGCGAAGGATTCACCGTCGAAGACGGCAGGCTGTACAGAAGGGAGCTTCTCAGACTGGAAATGTCCCTTAAAGAAGGAAAAGAACTCAAAGCCGACGAGATTATCGGCGCACTTCACTTTCCGCCTACCAACGATAAACAGCAGGCTTCGGGATTCACACATCTGCTGAGCCAATACGGGGTAAAGACATGCGTCTACGGACATCTTCACGGAAGCGATGCTTTTAAAAACGGCCCGAAGGGCATATTTAACGGGGTCAGATATGAACTTGTTTCTCTGGATTATCTTGACGCCCATCCAAAGGAGGTAATTATATGAGTAAAGTTATATTGATAGTGACAGACAGCATGGGAGTGGGGGAACTGCCTGATGCGGCCGATTACGGCGATAGGGGGGCCGACACTTTCGGACATATCTTAGAGAGAAAAAAAGAAATGAACATCCCTAATCTGAGGAGACTGGGGATAGGCAATATACAGGGAGTCGCCTGGGAGAAGATGGCTTGTCCGAATCTTATGGGAGCTTTCGGAAAAATGGCGGAAATCTCCAAGGGAAAAGATACTATAACGGGGCACTGGGAAATCGCAGGGATATATACAGATACTCCATTTAAGACTTATCCGGATGGATTTCCGGAAAAATTCATAAAAGAATTTGAAAAAGAGATCGGCACAGAAGTTCTCGGCAACTATCCGGCTTCCGGAACCGAGATAATACAGCAGCTTGGACCTGAGCACGAGGCCACAGGCAAACCTATAGTATATACTTCGGCAGACAGTGTTTTTCAGATCGCAGCCAATACAGAAGTCATTCCTTTGGAGAAACTTTACGATATATGCGAAAAAGCTCGCAAATTGCTGATAGGCGATGTGGCTTGCGGAAGAGTGATAGCAAGACCTTATGTGATAAAGGACGGAGAGCGGGTGAGAACTTCAGACCGCAGAGATTACGCAGTATCTCCGCCGGAGGACACCGTTCTTGACAAAGTTAAAGCCGCGGGGAAGACTGTATACGCAGTAGGAAAGATCAGCGATATATTTAACGGAAAAGGCGTGACAGAGGCAGTTCATACCAGCGGCAACATGGACGGCGTAGATAAGACTATACAGGCCATTGGGATGGATTTTGACGGATTGATATTTACCAATCTCGTGGACTTTGACTCGCAGTACGGTCACCGCAGGGATCCTCTCGGATACGGCAGATGCATAGAAGAGTTCGACGCCCGTATACCGCAGATCATCTCAGCCATGGGAGAGGACGACATAATGATCATATGCGCCGACCACGGCAACGACCCGGTACACAGCGGTTTTGACCATACGAGAGAATATGTGCCTGTGCTGGTCTTCGGCAAAAAAGTAAAGGCAGGAACAGATCTTGGAATAAGAAAGACTTTTGCTGATATAGGAGCCACTGTGGCTGATATACTTTCGGCAGAGCCGACTAAGATAGGAGAAAGCTTCAAAGAGGTGATTCTATGATGAATATGGTTGACATCATCCAGAAAAAGAAAGACGGAACAGAGCTATCCGCTGAAGAAATAAAGTGGTTCATAGACGGATATGTAGGCGGAGAGATTCCCGATTATCAGATTTCCGCCCTGCTGATGGCGATATGTTTTAAGGGAATGAACGAAAAGGAAACCTTCTGCCTGACAGACGCCATGAGGTATTCAGGAGATACGATAGACTTGTCACCTATAAAAGGAATAAAAGTTGACAAACATTCTACGGGAGGAGTAGGAGATAAGACGACGCTGGTGGTAGCTCCTCTGGCTGCGGCATGCGGAGTTCCCATAGCTAAGATGAGCGGAAGAGGACTTGGTTTTACCGGGGGTACGGTAGATAAGATGGAATCCATACCGGGATTCAGAACATCTCTTTCTCCTGAAGAATTTTTGTCTCAGGTCAACGATATAGGTATTTCGGTGATAGGACAGACTGCTCATATCACGCCGGCAGATAAGAAGCTCTATGCCCTCAGAGACGTGACTGCTACCGTGGACAGCTTCGGACTGATAGCCTCAAGCATCATGAGCAAAAAACTGGCAGCAGGCAGCGACGCCATCGTATTGGACGTCAAAGTGGGAGACGGGGCTTTCATGGAAAATCATGAGGACGCGTCTGTTCTCGCCAATCTAATGGTTAAGATAGGCAACAATGCAGGCCGGCGCACGGCGGCGGCCATTACCGAGATGGGGCAGCCTCTTGGAAAGGCGGTGGGCAACAGCATAGAAGTCATAGAGGCTATAGAGACTCTCAAGGGGAAAGGACCTTCAGATATAACTCATTTGGCTGAGAAATTGAGCGGCATAATGGTATATCTCGGGGGCAAGGCAAAAACTCCGGAGGAAGGCATGGAGATGACGGCCGCAGCTCTCAGAGACGGCAGAGGTCTGGCTAAATTCAGAGAATTCGTCAGGGCTCAGGGAGGAGATCCTAAGGTTACCGAAGATTACAGCGTCTTTCCTCAACATTCACTGACGAAACAGCTGAGAGCCGGCGAAGGGGGATATGTGCAGAAGATAGAAGCCAAGAGGATAGGGCTGGCTTCACAGCATACAGGAGCAGGCAGAGCGACTAAGGAGGACGATATAGATCTTTCCGCCGGAATATACGTATGCCGGAAGATCGGAGACAAGGTAGAGCCGGGAGACGTTCTGGCTGAATTTTACGGAAATGATGAGAATAAGCTGACAAATGCCGTGAAAGAAGCGTCCAAAGCTTTTTCTATAGGTGAGTCTGCGGCAGAGCCGCCGGCTTTGATAAAAGAAATAATAGGAATATGAGGGGGTACATAGATGAGCACAGTTACTGAATACGCTAAGATACAAAGAGATTTATGCGTGCAGAACGACCGTATAAAATCCGAACTGTTTGAGGAATACGGAGTAAAAAAGGGTTTGAGAGATCTGGGCGGTCACGGGGTTTTGACCGGGCTTACTAACATATCTCATGTAATGGGATTTAAGACGGTAGACGGCAAACAGGTGCCGTGCGACGGAGAACTCCTGTACAGAGGATATGATGTTACAGAACTTGTAAAGGGATGTATAGGAAACAGATACATCTTCGAAGAGGGGGCATATCTTCTGTTGTTCGGCCAGCTGCCGACTAAGGAGCAGCTTTCCGAATTTGAAAATGTCCTGTATCAGTGCATGACTCTGCCTAAAAATTTCACCAGAGAGGTGATAATGAAAGCTTCCAGCTCTGATATAATGAATTCCATGACGAGAAGCATACTTACTCTTGCTTCTTATGATTCTCAGAGGGACAATCTTGATCTTGACAATGTGCTGAGGCAGTGTCTTCAGCTCATAGGACTCTTTCCGATGCTGGCCGTTTACGGATACCACGCATATAACCATTATGATAACGACGGCAGCATGTATATACATCGCCCTAAGCCTAACCTTTCTCTGGCAGAAAATTTGCTTCAAATGCTCAGGCCGGACATGAAATTTACAGATCTGGAGGCGCAGGTGCTGGATATAGCGCTACTTCTGCATATGGAACACGGCGGCGGAAACAACTCCACTTTCACGACGAGAGTAGTAACCTCTGCCGGCTCTGACACATATTCGGCCATCGCAGCCGCCATGTCATCCCTTAAGGGAAAGAAACATGGCGGAGCAAATCTCATGGTTATGAACATGATGGACGATATAAGAGAACACGTATCGGACTATTCCGACAAGGAGGAGGTAGCCGCTTATCTTGATAAGATTCTAAACAAAGAAGCTTTTGACAGAAAAGGGCTGATATACGGAATGGGACACGCAGTGTATTCGCTTTCAGACCCGAGAGAAAAGGTGTTTAAGTCCTTCGTGGAAAAACTTGCAAAGGCCAAAGGCCGCGACGAAGACATGACACTATACAACAATATAGAAGAAATGGCTCCGAAGGTCATAGCCGGAGAGAGAAAGATCTTTAAAGGCGTCAGTCCCAATGTGGACTTTTACAGCGGTTTTGTATATGACATGCTGGACATTCCAAGAGAGCTGTACACGCCTCTGTTTGCTGTGGCCAGAATATCCGGTTGGAGCGCTCATAGAATGGAAGAACTCATAACTGACAGTAAGATCATCAGACCTGCATATAAGAGCTTGGTAGTTAAGCGTGATTATATTTCAAGAGACGAAAGATGATGATCTGCAAGGAGATGAAAATTTAAGAGATAATTTAAAATGCCATCGGATCTGAAATCTCCGATGGCATTTTTAAAAAGGAGAATATCGAGCGCAGTGGAAATAAGAGAAGTGAACAAAGATAAGAAGCAGTATCTTGCGCTGCTCATGTCGGCCGACGAGCAGGAGAATATGATAGACAGATATATAGAAAGAGGCAGGATGTTTGTCTTGTGGGACGATGGCGCCAAAGGCGAATGTGTAATTACCGATGAGGGAAACGGCGTTCTGGAAATAAAGAATATCGCTGTTTTGACAGAATACAGAAGAAAGGGATATGGAAGGGTCTTGATAGACTTTATCATCAGCCGTTACGAGGAAAAATATACAACGCTGCAGGTAGGAACCGGCGACAGCCCCATGACGGTGCCCTTTTATGAAAAGTGCGGGTTCGTAAGGTCTCATGAAATAAAAGACTTTTTTATCGACAATTATGACCATCCCATATATGAGGCCGGCGTGCGCCTTAAAGATATGATCTACTTGAGGAGATCTTTCTCAGACCGAGAGGATAATGAACAGAGAGGAGAATAAGATGATAGAATATGAGATAGACTATAAAGAATTGGACGCAGGCATCTTTATTCGTTTTGTCAATGAGATATGGCCGGGGGATTATGATGAGATGAAGACCGGGTCGGCCCTGTCTAAGACTATGAATATCACTGCCTGGGACGGCGGAAAACTCGTGGGTTGTCTGAGGGTACTTTCTGATGGATATTATTTCGGAACCATAACGGAGATGCTGGTTCTTCCGGAGTATCAAGGACAGGGTATCGGCAGCAGGCTTCTTAAACTGGCAGGTGAAAATACGCCTACCATGCTTTACTTCGGAGCTCAGCCGGGTCTGGAGACGTTTTACGAAAAGAACGGGTGCAGCAGAAGTCTGACATCCTACATCTTGAATGAAAAATGATAATATAGGAAGAAGTTGTTTAAGCTGGTCGTTATTCCCGGTATCGAGCTCTTTTAGCTCTTTTCCGGGAATTTTTTATTGGCAGGTCCCGGGCTGCTTGGATTACAGGGCGTTTGCGGGAGTTTTTGGCTGTCTTCTGGGTAGTGAGAGGGTCTTGCAGCCTATATTTCTCTATTTATTTTAATAATAGTCCCATAAACAGCTTTTCTTTTAAAGGGACGTTTTTGCAGCCTTAACCCCGGCTCCGGCAGCTCGCGGCCGGTCTCAGTGGCCGGCCTTTTAATCTATAACAAAAAGGAATAAGCAACGTAAAAAAACAAGAATTGTACTTTCCGTTTTTTTGCTTATATAATCTAACAAAGAATAATGTTAAAAAGGAGATAATCTGAAAATGGATAGAATAAAATTCGGAGTCTGTGAATTCAGTTTTCCTTATTGGGGCCCATGGGCCGTCAAGATGGCAAGTGAAGCCGGTTACAGCGGTATACAGCTTGCTGACGGCGGCGGATCCATGTACTCCTATCCTCTGAACGATAAGTGGATACAGGACGGCTACCTTGAATCCGCAGCCAAATACGGCGTACATTTACAGTCTATCCACCTCTACACTCTGGTGAGGCAGGGCTTTATACGAAGCAGTCTCACAAGCAGAGACGGAAAAGAGGGAATGGAGAGCATAAAAAAAGGTATAATAGCGGCTTCACAGATGAACATACCCGTCGTCATGATAGAGGGAATGAGAATGTACGGCGCAGCCCAGCGCCGCCACGTATTGGATATGTACAAGTATGCGGTGGAAGTTGCCGACGCCTACGGCATTCAGATAGCTATGGAAACCGATATAACCATGGAAGAACATTTTAAATTTCTCGACGCTTTCGACGGTAAGCTGAAACTATGCTTTGACACCCATAATCCGTGCATGTACGGCACCGGATATCCGCCCGACATGATAAGAGCGCTGGGAAAAGACAGGATAGATCATTTCCATATGAAGGAGTCCATGCCTGACAGCGAAGGATTTATCACAAAGGAGACTGCTCCTATAGTATTGCTTGACCAGGGCGGTACTTACTTTAAAGAATCGGTTCAGGCCATAAAGGATATAGGATATGAAGGCTGGATAATCTCCGAGACTTTTTATACGAGGCCTAATCTCAATCGAGACGGCGAAAATTACGTTTCTCTTGCTAAAAGAGACGTGGAAACATTGAAGGAAGCATTCAAAGATTACTGATCCCATTCTTGGCGAGGTCCTCGCGTGGACGGGCATCCGGGGAGGCAGAATATGATCTATATAGAGTCGGACAGCAAAGACCCTTATTTTAATCTGGCTCTCGAAGAATATGTCTTTGAGAAGATGGACAGGGGACAGGAATATTTCATGCTCTGGCAGAACGACAACACGATAGTGGTTGGAAAATACCAGAATACGGCGCAGGAGATAAATCAAAAATTTGTCGATGACAACGGTATACGCGTAGTAAGACGGCTTTCCGGAGGAGGCGCCGTCTATCATGACAGAGGAAACCTGAACTTCACTTTCATAGTAGATCAGAAAAAGGGATTTGATTTTAATTTCAGAAGGTTTGCCATGCCTGTGGTAGAGGCCCTTGATTTCATGGGAATAAGAGCGGAGTTTACCGGCAGAAATGATCTTGTCATAGATGGAAAAAAATTCTCAGGAAATTCTCAATACCTGAAACAAAACAGGATCATGCATCACGGCTGCATCATGATCGACAGCAATCTGATAGACGTAGCCGACGCGCTGAAACCTAAAGAAGCAAAGTTCGAATCCAAGAGCGCCAAGTCAGTCAGGTCGAGAGTGACTACCATAAGCGCTCAAAGTTCGTTTCCCGTTACTGTGGAAGGATTCAAAAAAGCTCTGATCAGGCAGGTCATGGGAAAAGAAGAGAAAGAGAATTACAGCTTGACCGAAGAAGATCTGAGGGAGATCCGAAGGCTGGCCCAAGAGAAATATTCTACATGGCAGTGGAACTACGGAAAATCAGGCAACTACAATTATTACAATCATCATAGATATCCGTTCGGATCAGTGGAGGCAAATGCGCAGGTTAAGGATGGCGTCATACAGGAGATTTCCATAAGCGGAGACTTTTTCGGCGCCGGAGAAATCGCCGACGTGGAGAAAGCCCTTGAGGGAATACGGATAGATGAAAATCTTGCTTTTCATATCGCTAAAAGGATAGATATAGGAAGCTATATAAGAGGCATGACGCCTGAGGATATGCAGAAATTGCTGCGCTGAAAAGGCGGCGGAAGACAAGAGAGAAGGCGTGTAAATGAATAAGACAAAAGCAGAGATCGTGTTTCAGGTAGGGATGGTAGTGCAAGATGTCGAAAAGACCATAGAAAATCTGAAGACTTATTTTGAACTGGACGAAGAGAGCATAGTCATAAAATCAACGAAAGAAAAGGCTCAGCAGGGCATCGTCACAGAAAACAAGTATAACGGTGTGCCGGTCGAATTCTACATAAAGACTGCCAGACTGAACTTCGGCGGTATAGATTTCGAATATATAGAACCCCTCTGCAAAGAGGGAGGAGACCCTTATTCGGATTGGCTGAATATACACGGGCAGGGGATACATCATATAAATATGAAGCTTGAAGACCGCAGCGTCATAGACAGTATCATGGCAGAGAAGGGTATTCCTCCCCATGTCTTCAGCAGGACAGGCGATCTAAAACTTGAGACATACGATTTCAGAGACCTTTTCGGGTTTATAGCAGAACTTGGAGATATGGTAGTCGGCCCTATGGCCAAAACGTATTACGAAGAAAAAAACAAAAATGAAAAATAGAAGAAGACGAAAGGAGACTCTAACATGGGAAGATTAGAGGAAAAAGTGGCTGTCATCACAGGTGGAGCCAAAGGTATCGGTTACGTTACATCAAAGACGTTCAGCAAGGAGGGCGCTGCTATCGTCATAGTCGATATGGATAAAGAAGCAGCAGAAAAAGCCGCTCAGGAAATCTGCAAAGAGGGCGGAAGAGCAGTGGCTGTAGTCGCCGATCTGACCGAACAGAAGGACAGAGAAAACATATTTGAAAAAGCAGTAGAAGAGTTCGGTAAAGTCGACATACTCATCAACAACGCGGGATGGGGATGCAAGCTGCCGTTTCTTGAGACAGACTTCGCCTCCTTTGACAGATCGGTAAATCTGAACATGAAGGCTACATATTATATGATACAGCTGGCCTGCAAGCAGATGATCAAGCAGGGCAGCGGCGGAAGAATCGTCAGCACGTCCTCCACGGCGGCTTTTCAGGGAGAACGCAACGGTTCGATCTATGCTGCCACCAAGGCAGGTATCATAGCTTTTTCAAGAGCGATAGCTCTCGAAATGGGAGAATACGGAATAAATATAAACTGCGTTGCGCCGGGATTCACTAGGACTAATAATAACAGCCATATCCCGGGAAGCATAGACGATAATTTCCTCAGCATAACGCCGACCAAGAGGATCAACGTAGCTCAGGATATAGCTAACGGATACCTCTTCCTGGTGTCAGATGAGGCAAGGCAGATAACAGCCCAGGTTCTTCCTATCGACGGAGGCTATTCGGGAACTCGCGCTATGCAGGCTCACCAGGACGCTTCAATGCAGGTGAAGTGATTACATACGGAAAATGCCGGCATGATCCGGCTCAAATAACTTTACTCCTTGTACATTGTCCGGGTATGGTTCCCGGACAATGTATTTTCACGATGAACGCCGCGTCATTTTAAAATTAGCGATTAGGCCGAGGGAGGATCCGGGAGGATATCATGAAAAGAAAATTGGGAATATGCGAATGGTCGCTGCCCGTCTCCGGGGCGACTGCCATAGAGATAGCGGCAGAAGCCGGCTTCGAGGGGATGCAGATCGGAGAAGCAGGAGGGAGACTGGCTGCTTTTCCGCTTAATAATCAAAAAGTACAGGAAAGCTACAATCAGGCCGCTCTGAAATACGGAATTAAGCTGCATTCTTTGAACTTAGGCGCGCTTTTGTCAGAAGGAACTCTCAATTATCTGCCGGACTCGTCTTGCGGCCGTCATGCCATAGAGAGTTTGACAAAGGGATTTGAAGCCTGCGAAAAGATGAATATAAGGACCGTAGTGATAACCGCAGATCCAAGGAACGAGGAACAGCTGAAGAATTCAGCGGCGCATCTTAGGCTGGCTTCAAGGATGGCAGAAGAAGCCGGAATAGAGATAGCTGTAGAATCGGCTATTCCCATAGAGGAGATATATAAACTTTTAGATTTTTCCGGGGCTTTTGAAGACAGAAGCAGGATAAAGATATGCATGGACATACTTAACCCTCTCAGGTTCGGAAGCGGAGATCCCTGCGGCCAGATGACATCTTTCGGGAAAGACATGATAAGCCACTTTCACCTGAAGGACAGTAAAAAGGAACTGTTCGTTCCCGGCCAGAGAGGCTGCGTGCTTCTGGGAACAGGAGACGGAAAGTACGAACAGTCTGTAAAGATCATAAATGACATGGGCTTTGAGGGATGGCTGATGACGGAAAACTATTATTATCTTCCTCCTATGAACGATGGCGAGGCGGATTTCATCGCTTTGGCCTCTTGCGACCTTGAGACCATGAAAAAAAGTTTTAAAGAGGATGGTCGCAGCGCTGGCGGCAACATCTGACATCTATATAAAACTAAGTTATGTTTTTATATTCCTTTTTTCAATTTGCTTAATAGATATAGAATTGTTACTATTTAAACATAAAAGTGACAATTATTTGTCACTTAATACGCCATTATCAAGTTCGTTTATCTATTTTATAAGGGAGAGGTAAAGTCATGAAAAAGAAAATCTTAGTGTTAGGTATGATCTTCATCATGGTCCTGGCGATGACAGCCTGCGGAAAGAGTGGAGGCAGCGGCGACCAGGAAACATGGAACTTAAAATTCAGTATCGCCGGCAGTGAGAATATCCGTATGAGCCAGCTCTGGAAAGAGTGGGCGGATATGATAACCGAGAAAACTGACGGAAGAGTCACTTTCACATTCTATTACGACAGTACTCTTATAGACGCCAACAGTGAATATGCGCAGCTTACGGCCGGAGTAGCGGACATAGCGGATATCCACAGATATGCGTCAGACGGATTCACTATGCTGGAGAAATGGAAAGGATTCACAATGGGAACTCCGATAGGAGGACAAGTAGCCATAACAAAAGCACTTTTTGAAGAATTTCCTGAACTTCAAGAGGAAACATCAGGTATACACCCTTTGGCTTACGCTTTTGACGGCGGTACATATCAGCTTCTAACAGTAAATAAAGAAGTGGACTCAGTAGACGATATGAAGGGACTGGTAATCTGGTGCGAGGCAGACTTCAACGATTTCGTAAAGGGAATGGGAGCAACTCCTGTAAACACTCCTTGGTCGGAAGTATATTCTTCACTTCAGAAAAATATGTACGACGGATTGCTGATAGCTGCAGAGACGCTGGAGTCAGTAAACTTTGCGGAAGTATGTCAGTACTGCACCATGGTGAACCTCAATTATCTTACGCAGCCCGGACACTTTATGAATCTGGACGTATGGAACAGCTTGCCTGATGATATAAAGGCGGTGTTCAACGATGAGGAAGTAGTCAACTTCATCGAGAGCAATATGGAGAAGAGCGCCCACGAAGCTGAACAGGAAGGAATTCAGTGGGCTATAGATAATCACGGAACTAAAGTGATAGAATTGTCCGCTGAAGAACAGCAGAAATTCATAGATGTGCTCAACGAGTCGAAGAAGAGCATTGCGGCAACCTTCGATTCTGAGGGACTTCCTGGAACCGAGATTTTGAATGCGATGATAGAGCTGAGTAAACAGTATGAATAAGACATTTTAGGAAAGGTAAAATCATGAGCAATTATGACAAGAAAAAGATTGCCTTTGTTGAAAAAAGCAGCGAAATATTGGCGATCCTGGCAGGAATTTTCCTGTGTATCTCTACTATATTCATGTTTACGAATATGCTGACCAGAACAGTAGCAGATTTCAATATAAGGTTCGTCTACGAACTCTGCGGACTGTGCGCGGCAGGAACGGCGTCCTTTGCCATACCATTTGCCACGTTTAAATCGGCACATTCACAGATGGATATAATAACAAGTCATCTGAAGCCTAAGAAAAGGGCTGTATCCGAGGGAATCTCCGGTATATTTACGATGGTAATAATGTTATTCACCGTGTATGTATTGGTGGTATATGCGTATCAGAGAACTCTGGTCATGGAAACCACCACTACTGCAGGACTTCCTACGTGGATATTCAGATGGCTGTTTGCAGTAGGAATGTTGATAACTACTATAGCAGCTGCGCTGGAAATGATTGATTGTTTCAGGATAGCAGCAGGCAAAGAAGTAGTGCGCAGCCTTGAGGAGAAGAACGCTCTTGAGGGCACAGAAGGAGCAGGAGAAGGTTTTGTCGCTGCTTTCGTAACTCAGGGAGCAGAAGAAGCGGCCGAAAAAGCTCTCGAAGAAGATCTGAAAAAGGCTGAAGCAGATAAAGACGTTGACGGAGGTGAGGAACAATGATGACTACTGCTTGTTGGATAGGCCTTGGAGCCATCGTTCTCTTCTTTATCCTGGCGCTGATGGGAGTAAAGATCTGCTATGCCATGCTGGCCAGCGGCGTCGCAGGACTCATATTTATAAACGGCATAAATGGAGCCATATCGGTTACCAGCACGGCGCTGTTTTCCATGGTATCGAGTTACGACTATGCCGTACTGCCCATGTTCATATTGATGGCCACCATTATAACAGAGACAGGCATGGGAACGTCTCTGTACTCATCTTGCAGAACGTGGCTGGGACAACTTCCGGGAGGACTTTGTATCGCCACTATAATAGCATGCGCTGTATTTGCAGCTGTAACAGCTTTCCCTTGGGCTTCTATCATGGCGGTGGGAGCTATAGCCCTGCCTGAAATGGCTCGTTATAAATATGATAAAAAGATGGCATTAGGCTCTATTGCCGCAGGTTCGGAGTTGGGAGACCTGATTCCTCCTTCGTCCATGTTCATCGTATACGGCATGATGACAGGCACATCCATAGGAACACTTCTCATATCCGGAATCATGCCGGGATTACTGATGGCAGGACTGTATGTCATAGTGATTCTGATCTGGTGCAAAGTAAAACCCAACGCAGGACCTCGAAGCACTAAGACTTCAGCTAAAGAAAAGCTGATAGCCCTCAAGGATGTGGGGGCTCTGCTCGTAGTCATCCTCTTCGTAATGGGCGGAATACTGTTGGGACTTTGTACGCCTACAGAGGCCGGCGCTCTCGGCGCTGCTCTTGCATTCATAATCGCATGCTTCCAGAAGAAGATGAGCTTTAAGATATTCAAACAGATACTCATATCAGGTGGAAGCATGATAGGTATGATATATATCATAATAGCCTCTGCTATGATAATGAAACAGATGATAGCCCTGTCCGGCCTGCCGTTCACTATCTCTCACGCTGTAATGAATATGCACCTGCCTAATATACTTCTGATCCTCGTAATACTGATCGTCTATATAATCTTAGGCATGTTCGTAGACTGCATGTCCATGGTTTTACTGACCGTGGGAATCTTCCTGCCTATCGTTCAGGACTGCGGATTCTCGGCCATCTGGTTCGGAGTAATCTTAGTAAGGATGGGAGACATCGGCGGATTGACTCCTCCTATGGGAATGACCGCATTCTTCCTGAAAGGCCTGGCAAAAGAACCTCTGGTAGATGTATTCAAAGGCGTCATACCGTTCCTGATTGCCGACTTTGTGGGACTGGGACTGCTGGTGGCATTCCCGGCCATATGCGAATGGCTGCCTTCAGTGTTAGGATACGCTATAACTTAAGCAAAAAATATATCTTTTATCCGGGTGCGTTAAGACATGCGCCCGGATTTTTTTAAAGCTGCCGAAAAGAAAACGGCGCTGGGGAGGATAATATTATGAAGAAAAGAGGAATTATAAATCCGGATTTAGCTTATGCTCTGGCAGACCTGGGGCATATGGACAGCTTCGTGATCTGCGACATGGGCTTTCCCATTCCCAAAGACGCAAAGAGGATAGATCTGTCAGTGGTAGCAGGCATGCCGGAGTTCCTGCCGGTTCTGAAGGCTTGCCTGAATGAAGTAGCAGTTCAGGAAATGGTATTGATGGAGGGCGTCGTATCGTCTAACGAATATCTCCACGATCAGATACTGCACATGGTACACAATCAGGAGGTGGGCTATCTTTCTTTTGCGGATTTCAGAGAAAAGGTAAAGGACGCCAAGTTTTTCATAAGGACAGGAGAAAAGAGACCCTGCTCAAACATATTTATGGTAACTTCTTCCGGTGCGGAGGAAAGAGTAGCTAAGTATGATATAAGTTTTATATAATTAAAAGTGATATCTCCATATTACTTTTAAAACTTGGATTTTTTGAATAGATCTTGTTAAAATTTATGTCAAGAAGACTGACAAATTATTGTCAGCTAAAAAACTTAGACGAGGTAGACAAATGAAAGGGAAAAAGATTTTAGCAGTATTGCTGATATTCGTGATGATTTTTGCGATGACAGCCTGCGGAGGCGGAGCAAGCGGAGACGATAAGGTTTATAATCTTAAAATAAGCCTGGAGCCTTCAGAAAGTAACTTTATGGCGGAAAACTGGAGAGAGTGGGCCGACGCTGTCACAGAAGCTTCCGATGGCAGATTGCAGTTTACTTTCTATTACGATAATACCCTGGTAGACGCCAATGCTCAGTATCAGCAGCTTGTATCGGGAGTAGCCGATATCGCCGACGTACACCGCTATGCTTCAGACGGATTCGTCATTACAGAGAACTGGAAGCTCTTGACGGCAGGTATACCTGTAGATCAGCAGACTTCTCTGTCATATAAGTTCCTGGAGGAATTTCCTGAAGTAGCTGACGAGTTCAAAGATGTGAAGATACTCGCTCATACATATTCCGGAGGCGGAGCCTATGATATCCTGACTGTTGATAAAGAAGTCAAGACTCCTGCCGATCTTAAGGGAATGACTATATGGTGCGAGGCAGACTGGAATGAGTTCATAAAGGCCTGCGGAGCCACGCCTGTAAATACACCGTTCTCAGAAGTGTATTCTTCACTTCAGAAGAACATGTACGACGGACTGATGATCGCCGCCGAGACTCTTCAGTCATGTAACTTTGCTGAAGTCTGCGACTATGTGACTATGATAAACTTCTGTTATATGAGCGGGCCGGGACATCTGATGAACATGGACGTATACAACAGTCTGCCTGATGATCTTAAAGCCATCATCAACGATGAAGAGCTCATCAAAAAACTTGAGGACGCCAACAGAGAAGATGGATTCGGACTTGAAGAATCTTCTATAAAATGGGCTGAGGACACTTACGGCGTAACTGTAGTGACTCCTACCCGGGAGGCAGAAGCTGAGTTCTTGGAACTGCTTACAGAAGCTAAGGGCACTCTGGCCGAGAAACTCGATTCACAGGGACTGCCGGGAACACAGATGGTAGAAGCCGTTGCCGAGTGGGCTGAAGAGTAGCCGTATTACATGAGATTATAAAGCTGTCCGAAGACGAACAAGGAGGATTCGGCGATGAAAAAGATACAAGAGGTAAAGGCACTGCCTGAGGCTGAGAAAAAGGCTGATGTGCATTTTGTGTTTCAGATAGCTATAGCTACTTTTGACATGGAAGGTTTATTGAATAACTGGAAAAACCTGTTCAATATAGACGATTCCGCCGTCATAAAACGCTGCACTAAAGATTTGTTCGATAAAGGTGAATTTGACGGCGCCAACTACTACGGCAGACCGTGTCAGTTTTTCATAAAATACTGCCGCTTTGACCTTGGGAACATGGACATCGAAATAATAGAACCTCTCGACAAGACCCCGGGGAATCCTTATTCGGACTTTCTCATAAGGAACGGAGGGAAGAGCGGAATACAGCATATAGCCGTCAGAATGGCAGACAGAGAAGGCTTCAAGAAGACCATGAGCGATATGGGTATAGCGCCTATGCAGAAGGCCGTCTTGGGAAAACCTGACGAGAACGGCTTTGTCAAGGATTGCTATTTCTACGATCTGCTGGATCAACTGGGAGTAATCCTGGAGATAGGAAGCGTAGTGGTAGGGCCTATGGCCTGCGACCCGAGAGCGGGCAATCCGAAAAATTACAGAGAACGTTAGATGATACCGGAAGAAGAACCTTTGAATATCTGTTTCTTGGCAAGATGAGTTGAAGAAAGGATATTATTATGAAAAAGAAGATTTTAACCGTGATGCTCATAGCTTTAATGGTGTTTACCTTTGCATCCTGCGGAAAGTCGTCAGGAGAAGAAGAAACTTACAATCTGAAGTTTAGCTTGGCCGTTTCTGAGTCTAACTTCCAGGCAGAAAGCTGGCGCACTTGGGCAGACGCCGTAACAGAAGCAACAGACGGAAGAGTTACGTTTTCTTTCTACTACGACGATACTCTGATAGACGCCAACGCTGAATATCAGCAGCTGCTTTCAGGAGTCGCCGACATCGCAGATGTACATAGATATGCCAACGACGGCTTCAATATCTCAGAAGTTTGGAAGAGCTTGACTTCAGGAATTCCGGAAGATGCGGTAGTTGATTTTTCATATAGACTTTATGAAGAATTCGACGCCATATCCGACGAGTTCAAAGATGTAAAGGTTTTGGCGCAGGGATTCAACGGCGGTACCATGTACCAGCTGCTGACCGTTGATAAAGAAGTTACCAAGCCATCCGATATGGCAGGGCTCACCATCTGGTGTGAGGCCGACTGGAACGGCTTTGTGGAAGAATGCGGCGCAACTCCTGTAAACACGCCTTTCTCAGAAGTGTATTCGTCATTGCAGAAGAACATGTATGACGGAATGCTCATACCTACAGAAACGCTTCAGTCCTGCAACTTCGCCGAGGTCTGCAAATACTGTGTAAAGCTGAATCTCTGCTATGCCAGCGCTCCGGGACATCTGATGAATATGGACACATGGAACAGCCTTCCTGATGATATTAAGGAAATTATCGACAGTGAAGAGATTAGAAGCGTTGTAGAAAAAGCTAATGTGGAAGGCTTCAAGGCAGCAGAAGAAGGCGCCATGGAATGGGCAGAAGAAACTTACGGAACAAAAGAAATCGTTTTGACCGATGAAGAGCATACTGCATTTATGGAACTTGTGCAGAAAGCCAATCTGGAAAAAGCAGCCGAGCTTGACAGCAAAGGACTGCCGGGAACGGAAATCGTAGAAGCTCTGGCCAAATGGACTGAAGAATGGAAGTAAGGAATATAAACTGATTTAAAAATCAACAGGAGTTATATACGCTCCGATTCAACAAGATCAAGAAACAGACAATATGAACCGGGCGTTATCGGTCAGCTCCTCTGTAAGACACAGCAAGCGTACCGTATTCGCCCGGTTTTGCAGATAACGAACAAATCCATGGAGGAATAAAAATGAAAACAGTTCAAACAGTGATAGGAAATGTGGATACGAATAAACTGGGATCGGTTCTTATGCACGAGCACATATACAGCTCCAGCATGGGCGTTGCCCTCAGCTATCCTCAGCTTTATAAAGAAGGCACCGAAGAGAAGATAGAGAAAGACCTTAAAGAAATGAAAGCCAACGGGATAGAAACAGTAGTAGACGCGACGCCTGTAGGCCTTGGCAGAGATGTGAGAGGGCTGAAACGAGCCAGCCAGAAGACTGGAGTAAATATAGTAGCCACCACCGGCTGGTGGGGAATGGAACCGCCTTATGCAGGCAATATACCGGAGGAAAAGTGGGCGCAGGCTTTTGAAGACGATATTAACAAGGGCTGCGACGGCACGGACATAAAAGCCGGAATATTAAAAGCGGCCATGGATAAGGAAGGCCCTACGCCGTGGAACATAAAGACTCATCATGCCGTAGGTATGGCGCAGGTTGCGACGGGGAAAAAGATTATGCTTCACACCTACTGCCCTACGGAGACGCCGAGACATCAGCTGAATTTGCTTAAAGAAGTGGGAGTCGACATGAATAATGTTTCCGTAGGACATATACCTGAAACGACAGATATGGATTTTGTCAAATGGATATATGACCAAGGAGTCTGGCTGGGAATAGACAGAATGCCGATAATAACACTTCCCGGAGAGTATGCAGTAGGAACGGAAACAAGAATTAAGTTCATCAAAGCCATGCTGGACGAAGGAATGGGCGACAGAATGTTGTTTTCCCACGATATATTCAGCATGTCAACGCTGTTCGACTATCAGCCGGAGGATATACTCGAATACATAGGAGGCATATGCCCGGAAGGCTTCCTCTTCATAAAGAAAAGAGTATTCGGAAAACTGGCGGATATGGGAGTTGACCCTGAATACTTGTGGAACTTAACCATAGACAACCCTAAGAGATTTTTTGAAGGATGAAGATGATGGAAAGACAACAGATAAAGCAGATCTTCGGCATAGTATGTGTGGTAGAGGATTTGAAAGAAGCCACAGAGAACTGGAGAACCATGGTGGAGTTTGACCCGGGCTCTGTCAGGACAGGAAAGAGCGCCGAAAACGTTAAGCATATATACCGGGGCAAAGAGATAACGTGCCGGTACAAATATACGGATTTCGATATGGGAGGAGTCAGAGTCAGACTGATAGAGCCGGAAAATAAATCGGGCGGCGACCCTTATTCCGACGCATTATCAAAGAGAGGTCCGGGGTTTCATCATCTGATGGTATATCCAGAGAACCGGGAAGAACTGATAGAAAGATATGAGGAGGAAGGTCTGAAACCTTCTCTGATAGAGGAGAGCGGGGAAGGCGCGTATCTGATATATGATTTTGAACAGGATACAGGTCTTTGCGTCGCACTGCATGACGAAATCACAGGACCCTGCGCCAGAGTATGAGGAGGACGTCAGGAGTCTGATATAGGAGGAAAAAATGAAGGCGCTATTGTATAAGAGCGGCGGACGGGACAACGCGGAAATCTGTCAGGTTCCGGATCCCGTCTGCAAAGATACCCAAGTATTGATAAGAGTAATGGCCTGCGGAATATGCAAACCTGCGGATTCAAGCCACGACAACGGGACGTCCATGTTGGGAGAATATCCTGTAATACCGGGACACGAGTTTGCCGGCATAGTTGAAGCCGTAGGAAAAAAAGTGACGAGATTCAAACCGGGAGACAGGGTGGCGGTAGATAACGGCGCCCCATGTATGACCTGTTATTACTGCCAGAGAGGGCAGTTCGCTTTCTGTGAAAATTACAAAGCACTTGGTCAGAGCATAGACGGAGGCTTTGCGGAGCTGGTGGTCTCGCCCGAAAGCCATGTATACGCCGTACCCGGCAAAGTGTCAATGAGAGCGGCGGCGCTGAGCGAGCTGGTGGGCTGCGCGTATCACTGCATAGACAGATGTCAGATACCGCAGGCGGCAGACGTACTTATTCTGGGAAGCGGGGCCAGCGGTATGCTTTTGGCCATGCTGGCTAAAAACACTCAGGCCGGAACGGTTACCATAATAGACTCTGTAAAGAGCAAGCTAAAGAAGATAGAGACGAAGGGCGTCAACACGGTGCTGGTGGACAGGAGCGATTACGCTATCCACGAAGCTGAATTAAAGAGGCAGTTCCCAAAAGGCTTTGATGTGATAATAGACGCGTGCGGTAACGCACAGCTCATAGAAAGCAGCTTTGAACTTCTCAAGGCTCAGGGCAAATTCTTGAATTATTCCTTTGCCTCTACAGACAAAAAAGATATTACACTCAACATGTCTCTCATAGCCCGAAAAGAACTCAGCTATATGGGAACTACTTTTCAGCATCATAATTTTGAGCAGGTGCTGCGTTCCATGGAGACCGGCAGAGTGGATCCGGAATTTATCATATCTGACGTATATCCTCTCGAACGCTACTTTGAAGCGTTGGATAAGAATATGAGCGACAGCGAGGCTATCAAGATAATCATAGAGCCAAACGGTCCATCCGAGGGAAGATGAGACGGAAGGACGAAGGGAGACAAAATGAAGAAATTTAAATTTGCATCCTGCGAATACTGCTTTCCCGTATGGGGGTCTCTGGCGGTGGAGATGGCCGCCGAGGCAGGCTTTGACGGAATAGAAATCACAGACGGCGGAGGATATTTGCAGCCACATCCCGACAACAACGGATTTGTGGAATATGAGAGGCTGGGCCTTGATCTCAGCAGAAAGGACAATTTTCCACTGACGGATCCTTTTATTCAGGACGACTATATGGAGGCCGCAGCCAAACATGGGATAAAGCTCATGGGTATATATTTATATCTGCTGGAGAATCAGGGGTTTATTAAAAATTCCGACGACTCAAAGCAGGGGCAGCATTGCCGTGAAACGATAAAAAAAGCCATAGAATCGGCAGCCGTTATGGGGATACCGCAGGTGACTCTGCCTGTGAGAGGGCTATTCGGAGTTTTTCAGCATGAATATGCCTTTCAGAAGATAAAATACGCTCAGACTATCGCAGAGGAAAATGGAGTACAGCTGCTGATAGTCAGCGACGGAGCGGCCCGGTGGCAGAAGGAGATAGCAGACAGGACAGAGGGAAAGGCTAAGCTCTCTTTTAATACTCTGGACCCTGTGGTCTGCGCCGCAGGGAAAGCTCCCGAGATGATAAAGGAGCTGGGAAAGGAATACATAAGACAGATCAGGGCAAGAGACCTGAAAGCCGGCACCGATGGATTCGTAACCCGCCAGGGAGGCAAAAATACAACATTAGGCACAGGAGACGCCGGCTTCCTGCAGAGCGCCGAGGCGATAAAGAAAAGCGGTATCAGCGGCTGGGTGGTATCTGAGACTCCGTATTACAGCGGGCAGATAAACAAGGTAGGCGGTGACTTCTGCGAAGCGGCGTCAAGAGATGTAAATTTACTGAAGACAGTTTTTGGCGGAGGACTATGATGAAGAGATTTCAATTTGCAGCCTGCGAGTGGGCCTTTCCGTGCTGGGGAGACTTGGCAGTAAAGATGGCTCATGAAGCAGGGTTTACGGGAGTACAGCTGGGCGACGGAGGCGGCTCCATGCAGGGCTTCCCGCTACGAAACAAGAGAGTACAGGACTATTATCTGAATATTGCCGCCAAATACGGCATGAGCTATCCTCAAATACATCTCTATACTTTAGGACATCAGGGATATTACAGAAACAGGCCGGAGAGCAGAGAAGGCCGCATATGCACAGAGAGCATCAAGCAAGGCATCATAGCCGCGTCGGAGATGGGAGTACCTTGCGTGACCATAGACGCCATGAGGCTCAACGATCCGGCGAAGAAAGCCTATGCCATAACCGCTACCGATTATGCGGTAGCCTTGGGAGAAGAATATGGAATAAACATAGCGGTTGAGACTGATATGACCCTTGAGGATCATTTTACTTATATCGACAGATACGGCGGAAAGCTCAAATTATGCTTCGACACCCATAACCCGTGTATGTACGGAACCGGATATCCGCCTGACATGATAAGAGCGCTGGGAAAAGACAGAATGGATCATTTTCACATCAAGGATAACGGCGGCAACAGGGACGGATATGTCAATGTAGAGTCTCCGCTGGTTCCTTTCGGAACGGGAATCACATTTTTTGAAGAATCGGCCCGGGCGGTCAAGGAAATTGGATTCAGAGGATGGATAGTGTCTGAAAATATGTATTACCATCCGTCCATGATGAAAGGCGCAGCCGACTATATAGACGCAGCACGCCGGGATGTAGAAGCCTTGAAGAAGGCTTATGGAACGGAGGAATAAGATGACTAAACTCAATATGGATCTGGTTTGCCAGGTAGCCGTAGTAGTTCCCGACCTTAAAAAGGGTCTGGAGTCCTTCAGAAGACTTTTCGGAATAGACGAGGACTCTCTTTCCTATTCTGATTCCACAGACGCCTATAGAGAAGGCAGGCTGAAAGAAGTCAAGTATAACGGCGCAGAAGGGGAATTCCACTATGAACAGTACAACTTTTTCATGGGCGGAATGGATATAGAAATGTTTGCTCCTCTTAAAGGCTATGAAGATGAGGTAAACCCTTTTACAGACTTTTTGAGAGAAAACGGACCCGGCGTGCACCATCTCAACATACGGATGGTCAACAGACAGGAGGGAATAGATTACTTAAAAAACGAATTGGGAAAGATTCCGCTCTACGACCTGTATCATCTCGGAAGACACTGCACTTACTATGACCTGAGAAAGGAACTGGGAATAATAGTAGAATACGGTATGAGGGTGGTAGGCCCCAGAGCCGCTATGACAGAAGAAGAGATAGAAAAATTGACTGCCTACGGCAGCGAACTTGGTGAAATAAATGGGAGACGATGATGAAAGCAGTTTTATATAAAAAAGGAGGAAGGGATAACGCCCTGTTTACAGAGGTACCTGACCCTGTATGCGGCCCGGAGGACGTGCTGATAAGAGTATACGCGTCGGCCATCTGCAAGCCGGCCGATTTTGCTCACGACGGCGGATACTCCGTCTTCGGCAGGTATCCGCTGATACCGGGACACGAATATTCCGGCATAGTGGAGGCGACAGGAGAAAAGGTGATCCGTGTCAGGAAAGGAGACAGAGTGACGACGGATGCTAATAAACCTTGCGGAAATTGTTATTTCTGCCGCAGAGGAGAAGTTCAGTTCTGTGACAAAAATGAAGCATACGGACAGACCATGAACGGTGGCTTCGCCCAGCTTGTGGCAGTAGATGAAAGTCTCGTTCACATAGTACCGGACAGCGTATCCATGAAGCAGGCTGCCATGAGCGAGCTGGTGGCGTGTGCATTTAACTGCATGGAGAGATGTAATTTCAAATACGGAGCAGATGTACTCATATTGGGCTGCGGAGCCAGCGGAACCATAATTGCGCAGATGACTGCAAGCGCGCAGGTGTCTTCTGTGACGGTCATGGACAGCGTCAGCAGCAAGCTGAAGAATATAGAGAAAATCGGAGCAGAAACCGTTCTTGTGGACAGAGAGAATCGACAAGGCTGCTGGTCGGCCTTAAGAGAGCGCTTTCCTCACGGGCTGGACTACATAATAGATACAACGGCCGATTCAGAACTGATAACTGAAAGCTTGGAGCTGCTGAAAAAGGGCGGAACTTTTGTCAACTATGCGTTTCAGAATAATGTCCGGGAGTCGAAGAAGGTGGAGATAGACACTAAGATGTTTGCCACAAGGCAGCTCAGCTACATCGGTTCGACGTTTTCACATTACAGGATAGATCAGGCCCTCAGAGCCATGGAGACAGGTCAGGTGGATCCGTGCATGGCAGTCACAGCGGTTCTCCCTCTCGAGAAATTTTTTGAAGGGATGGATATGATGCGAAACGATGAAGAAACCGTCAAGGTGATATTTGAGCCTAACGGCCCATCGGATTCAGTATAAATCCTTGTAATAAAGCTCTATGAATTTTGTGTATTGGCAAAATTCGAGAAAAACAAGTAACATTAAAGATGGAGAAAGAAAGATATCGGCCTTGCAGGCCGGATATGTTTGACGAAAAATCACGAAAACGGAGGATATAGATCAAGATGGCAGATTTATCTTTATTGCTTGAATTTTATGAGAACCTCGTAAAGAGCCGAAGATTCGACGAGATGCTTTGGGACGCCTATGTAAACGGCAAACCTCTCGGAATGACTCATCTGGGTATCGGGGAAGAGGCTGTAGGAACTGCAACGATGAAAGCGTTCAGAGACACGGATATAGTTTGTCCTCATCACAGGAGCCACGCTCATATATTGATGAGAGGCTGCGATATGAGATCCATGCTTTCAGAGACGCTGCTTAAATCTACCGGTACATGCAAAGGTAAGGCCGGAGAAGCTCACTTTGTAGACGCGTCAAAGAATCTTTATGTGCTGGGCGGCACACTGGGACCATGTTACACGGTACCAGTGGGATTCGCCTACAACTTCAAACACGAGGGTAAGGGAAATATAGCCGTGGCCTATTCGGGAGACGGCTCCACCTGCGAGGGACCTTTTTATGAAGGCGTAAATATGGCGGCTGCTTTTAAGCTTCCGGTGCTTTTCATAATACAGAACAACTTCTTCGCAATTTCAGAAGACTTCAGAAAGATGACGGGGCTTAACAGACTATCAACACGAGCCGCAGGCTTCGGCATACCGGGAGTGACGGTGGAAAACGGAAACGACGTGGAAGAAGTCTATGAAGCGACGATGAAGGCCGCCGAATATGTGAGAGAAGGCAACGGTCCTATGATACTGGAGATAATGACATGGAGAAAGATGGGCCATGCGCCTAACGAGGCAGGAACTAAGTATAAGGATCCCGCAGAGCAGAAAGCGTGGCTCGAAAAAGATCCAATCAATATGCTTACAGCAAAGCTTAAGGACCAGTACGGCGTGACCGATGAAGAGCTCAAGGCCATAGATGACAGAGTCGAAGAGCAGCTGACTGACGCGTGGGAATATGCCGAAAGCGCCCCTTACAGTCAGCCTGAAGTAGCGCTGAAGCACATATACGCCGGATGCTAAGGAGGTAAGGAGATATATGGAAACTAAAAAAATGACATATATGCAGGCTCTGCGTCTGGCGATGGACGAGGAAATGGCCCGCGATGAAAAAGTTATACTTTTGGGGCAGGACGTAGGTATTCTCGGAGGGGCCTACGGAGTCACAGGAGACCTCTATCACAAGTACGGCCCGGATAGGATCATCGACTCTCCTCTGGCAGAGAACGCTATAGTGGGATTCGGAATAGGCGCCGCCATGACCGGCTGGAGGCCTATCATGGAGATAATGAAGATGGACTTCAGCATGTGCGCATTAGACCCTATAGTAAACCATCTCGCCAAATACAGATATATGTCCGGAGGACAGATAGAAAAAATGCCGGGGGTGGTCAGGACTGCCATCGGAGGAGGAACGAGATCCGGTCCTCATCACAGCCAGTCCGTATACGGCCTGTTTGCGGCTTTCCCGGGACTTAAGGTAGTATGTGCTTCCACACCGGAGGACGCCAAGGGTCTGCTCAAAGCGGCTATCCGTGACGACGATCCTGTATTCTTCTGCGAAGAGGCTGCCGCATACAGAATAAAAGGTGAAGTACCGGTAGATCCGGATTTCATAGTTCCGATAGGAAAGAGCAGAGTCGTGTGTCAGGGCGACGCGCTGACGATAGCAGGATTTGGAACGGCAGTTCTCAAAGCTACCAAGGCTGCCCAGATGCTCAGGGAAGAAGGCATTGACGTGGAACTGATAGACTTGAGAAGCCTCAGACCTCTGGATCTGGATCCGGTGACAGCCTCGGTAAGGCGTACAGGAAAACTGCTGCTGGTAGATGAATTTACCGAGACTTTCGGCATCACAGGAGAAATCGCCTTTCAGGTAACCAGAGACTGTTTCGACGTTTTAAAGTCTCCGGTGGAAAGATGTACTCTGCCGGACACCATAATACCTGCGGCGCCTACGATGGAAGACTTCGTAATGCTCTCGCCGGAAAAGATAGCAGACAGAGCTAAAAAGATGATAGATAAGAAATAAAAACAGGAGGAAATTAAGATGGCAAAAGTTGTGAATATGCCTAAGATGGGCGAAGCTATGGAAGAGGGACAAATCGTTTCTTGGATGTATGAAGAAGGCGACAAGGTGGAAAAGGGAGAACCGCTGTTTGAACTCATGACAGACAAGTCCACCATGGAATTTCCATGTCCTCAGTCGGGCACTCTTCTCAAGATTCTGGTAGAATGTGAAGAAGACTATGACTGCGGAACACCTATCTGTATCATAGGAGAAGAGGGCGAGGATATCTCGGGACTTCTTTAAGAGAGACAGGAGGAACAGAGCAAGCATGAAACAGATTTCACAGACCATTCCTTATAAAGGAATGATTAAATCCATAGGCAAGAGGATGGAAGTCAGCGGCGCATATCCCATGTCATATCAGGGAATATATGTGGATGTCACAGACCTACTGGATTTCAGAAAAAAGATAAACCAAGAGAGAAATGTAAAGCTGACAGTAAACGACTACATCGTAAAGGCCGCCAGCATATCGCTTCAGAGAGTACCGATCATGAACTCATCCTTCAACGAGGATATGACCCAGATACAGATGTACAAGTCATGCAACATAAGCGTGATGACGGCATCCAAGAAGGGACTGGTAGCTCCTGTCCTCAAAGAGACTCAGGACAAGACTATTTTCCAGCTGTCGGAGGAGATGAAAGTTCTGATAGACAAAGCTAACGAGGGAAAGCTAAGCCCCGACGATTATGCGGACGGTACATTTGGAATCACCAATATAGGAAAACTTAATTCTTTCGATTCCGTGCCGCTTCCTATGCCTCCGGAGCCGGCCATAATGACGGCATGTACGGCGAAGAAGATGCCTGTGGTTCTGGATGACGGAAAGGATACTATAGCGGTCAGGATGATGATGAAGCTGGTCATCGGCGGTGATCACCGCATACTGCAGGGAGTACCGCTGGCGCAATTTATAAACAGTATGAAGGAGTTGCTGGAAGATCCGGCTTCTCTGTTAGACTAAGGAATTTTGAAAGCCCCGGATTTGAACTCTTCGGGGCTTTAGATTTTATATCGCCGGCTTTTGGCGGAGAAAAGGAGAAACGAATGAAACTGTATGTGCTGGATCTGGGAAAAATCGTGATGAAAGGCGATAATCCCGTAACCGATGAAAAAGAAGGAGGCGAGGCGGCGATTCCCGTCTGCGCTTTTCTGATAGATTCACCGGAGGGAAAGATATTGTTTGACGCCGGATGCCACCCTCAGGCTATGGAGGGAGCGTGGCCTGAGGCCATGTGCGCTAACCCTTATGTGTTCGGCCGGGAAGCTACATTGCTAAGCCGCCTGAAGCAGATAAACGTAGAGCCTTCAGAGATAAGATACGTGGTGGCCTCTCACCTTCATCTCGATCATGCGGGAGGTCTTCACCTGTTTCCGCAGGCAGTGACTTATGTTCAGGAGCAGGAGCTTTTGAAGACCATGAAAGACCATGAGAATGGCGAGCCTGACATCTTTCACATGGAATGTGACGTAAAGAACTGGATAGATTTCGGAGTGAAATGGAAGACGGTCAATTCTGACCGGCCTGTCAGCATATGCGACGGCGTATCCGTGATAGATCTCAAAAGCGGACATTCCTTCGGCATGCTGGCGCTCAAGGTAGATTTAAAGTGCGGCACATTCCTCTTGGTATCGGACGCCGCTTATTCGGCGCTTTATTACGGCCCTCCGGCCAGACGCTCGGGAGCTATATATGATGACGAAGGATATTTTGAGGCCATAGAGGCAATCAGGAAATATGAAGAAGAATATGATGCGATGGTAATATTCGGCCATGATATGGATCAATTCATAAGTTTGATAAAATCCACCGAAGGATTTTACGAATAGCGGATTCGTTCAGGTTATCAATTCCGATAACTTATATATATTTTTATTTGATTTTTAAAACTGCTATACTTTATTTAGATATAGCGCTTTGACATGTGCAAAAAACGAAATAAACCTTGCGGAGGTAAATATGAAAACAGTCATCATAGGCGGAGGCCCGGGAGGCTATACCGCCGCCATAAGAGCGGCCCAGCTGGGAGCGGAAGTAACGCTGATAGAAAAAGATTCCATGGGAGGAACGTGTCTCAACGTAGGATGTATACCTACCAAGGCGCTGATACACTCGGCGGATCTTTACAGGAAAATCAGGACGGAGGCAGGTAAAAACGGCATAATTATCGGTCAGGATGTGACCTGCGACTTTGAATCCATGCAAAAGAAAAAGTCCCAGGTAGTTAAGCAGCTGGTGACAGGCGTCGGCTCTCTGATGAAAGCCAACGGCATCAGAGTGATAAAGGGAACTGCCGCATTTACCTCGGACAAAGCCGTAGAAATACGCTCGGAAGGAGAAACTTCGGAGCTCACTTTTGACAAGGCAGTCATAGCGTCGGGTTCTATCCCTTCTGCATTGCCTATCGAAGGAGCGGAGCTTGCGGGAGTAGTGGACAGTACGGGGGCTTTGTCCTTCGATGAGATCCCCGGCTCTCTGTGTATAATCGGAGGCGGAGTCATAGGAATCGAGATGGCCCACATCTACAGCAGTCTGGGAAGCAAAGTGACCATAGTCGAAATGCTTCCGGACATTCTGATGAACATGGATTCAGACATAACGGCTGTGATGAGAAAGATAATGAAAAAGAATAAAGTATCCATCCTTACAGGAACGAAGGTAGGCGGCATAGAAGAGGCCGGCGAAGCTCTGTCGGTAAAGGTTACCGATGACCAGGGAGAGGAAAGCGTGATTGAAGCCGAGAAGGTCCTCATGTGCGTAGGTCGCCGCCCGGCCACTGAGGGTTTAGGGCTTGAAGCGGCAGGAGTAAAGACTGAAAAAGGCAGAATCATAACAGACGAAAACTTCAGAACCACCTCTGAAGATATATATGCCATCGGCGACTGCACGGGAGGCATAATGCTCGCCCATGTGGCTTCGGCAGAGGGAATAGCGGCTGTAGAACACATCATGGGAAAGACTCCTAATATAGATTTCGATACAGTGCCTTCCTGTGTCTACACCTCTCCGGAGCTGGCGGGAGTAGGACTCACCGAGAAAGGGGCCTCCGAAAGAGGAACAGACTACATAACGGGAAAATTCCCGATGATGGCCAGCGGGAAGGCCTTGATAGAGGGCGAAACTTCCGGCTTGGTGAAGATAATAGCCGAAGCAGGTACGGGCAAAGTTTTAGGACTTCACATCTGCGGCCCTCAAGCCACAGAGCTAATAGCAGAAGGCGCGCTGGCTATAAGGATGGGAGCTACCGCAGAAGATATAATATCTACTATTCACGCCCATCCGTCTGTGGCAGAGACGATACAGGAAGCGGCGCATGATTTATTAGGAAGTGCGCTGAATATGCCGCCGGCCAGATAGAAGCGGCTCGGCAGAAAGGAAAAGGAATGTCAGACTACATAATCTTAGAAAAAGACAAGGCTACGGCGATTATCACCATATCAAGAGAGAAAGCCCTCAACGCTCTCAACAGCCAGGTGATAGACGAGCTTTCTCAGGCTATAGACGTCGTAAAAGCCGACAAAGACATAAGAGCTCTCATAATAACGGGAGCCGGCAGAGCTTTTGTCGCCGGAGCGGACATAGGAGTCCAGAGCGTTTTTGACGTAAGAGAAGGCCGCCAGTGGGGAAGAAGAGGCTCGGCGGTATTCAGGGAGATTGAGCTCCTCCAGATACCTACCATAGCGGCAGTCGGAGGGTTCGCCTTGGGAGGTGGATGCGAACTGGCTCTCTCATGCGATATGATAGTGGCTGACGAAAAGGCCAAGTTCGGACAGCCGGAAGTATCGCTGGGCATCACGCCGGGATTTTCCGGCACTCAGAGGCTGCCGAGAAGAATAGGAACGGCTAAAGCCAAGGAGATGATATTCACGGGAAGAATGATAGACGCCTATGAGGCGGACAGAATAGGTCTCATCAACAAGATAGCAGAGTCGGGCAAGCTCATGGACGAGGCGAAAACTTTAGCAGAGTCCTGTATAAAAAATGCCCCTACGGCGCTCCGATACGCCAAGGCCTGTATAGACAGAGGCATGCAGACCGATATAGACACCGGAATAGCCATAGAAAACGAGCTTTTTGCCATGTGCTTTGCCACGGAAGACCAAAAAGAAGGCATGAAGGCATTTTTAGAAAAGAGAAAACCGGTCTTTAATGATAACTAACACAAGGAGGACATAATGGAATTCACATACACGAGAGAACAACAGATG
>OLQT01000037.1_pt1 | contig 102331 bp, 95 predicted proteins | sample 1672651 | NCBI WGS metagenome assembly OLQT01 (sample SAMEA3136709, study PRJEB25190) | human gut metagenome | biome: human gut; feature: human-associated habitat; material: faeces | place: Austria | collected 2013 | reverse complement strand
ATTTTGCTTAAAAAAGGCCGGTAATCTTTCCCGTCTCATCCACGTCAATCTTCTCCGCGGCAGGCACCTTGGGCAGACCTGGCATGGTGAGGATGTCTCCGGTCAGGGCCACAATAAACCCAGCGCCCGCAGAGACCTTCAGGTTCCGGACGGTCACCGTAAAGTCCTCCGGCGCCCCCAGCAAAGCCTGGTTGTCCGAGAAGCTATACTGGGTCTTGGCCATACAGATGGGATATCCCCCGAAGCCCTGCTCTGTAAGCTGTCTGGCCTGTTTCTGTGCGTTGGGGGTCAAAACCACATCCTTGCCCCGGTAAATCTTGGTGACAATGGCCCGGAGCTTTTCCTCGATGGAGCAGTCCAGCGGATAGGCCTGCTGGAATTGGTTGGGCTGCTCACACAGACGCACCACCTCTTCCGCCAGGGCCCTGCCTCCCTCGCCCCCTTTGGCCCAGACCTCGGAGAGGGCCACATGGACCCCCAGTTCCCTGCATCTGTCAGCAATCAGCGCAAGCTCTGCCTCCGTGTCCAAGGGGAAGCGGTTGATGGCCACCACACAGGGAAGGCGGAACACCGTGGTAATGTTCTCCACATGGCGCAGAAGGTTGGGCAGCCCGCGCTCCAGCGCGGCCAGATCCTCCTTCCCCAGGTCGGCCTTTGCCACGCCGCCGTGGTGCTTCAGGGCACGGACGGTAGCCACCACCACCACGGCACTGGGCTGCAGATCGGCCATGCGGCATTTGATATCCAGGAACTTTTCCGCCCCCAGGTCCGCGCCGAACCCGGCCTCTGTCACAGCATAGTCACCCAGCTTCAGCGCCGCCCGGGTGGCCATGATCGAGTTGCACCCATGGGCGATGTTGGCAAAGGGGCCCCCGTGGATCAGGGCCGGCGTTCCCTCCAGCGTCTGCACCAGATTGGGCTTGATCGCATCCTTGAGCAGCGCCGCCATGGCCCCCGCCGCCTTCAGGTCGTTGGCGGTGACGGGCTTGTCCTCATAGGTGTAGCCCACCACCATCCGTCCCAGGCGCGCTTTCAGATCTGTTATGGAGGTGGCCAGGCAGAGCACGGCCATGATTTCCGAGGCCACGGTAATGTCAAATCCATCCTCCCGAGGCACCCCCTGGGCCCGTCCGCCCAGGCCGTCCACAATGTTGCGCAGCTGCCGGTCGTTCATATCCACGCAGCGTTTCCAGGTGATCTTTTTCACATCAATCCCCAAGGCGTTGCCCTGCTGAATATGGTTGTCCAGCATGGCGGCCAGCAAATTGTTGGCCGCGCCAATGGCGTGAAAGTCCCCGGTAAAATGCAGGTTGATGTCCTCCATGGGCACCACCTGGGCATAGCCGCCGCCGGCAGCCCCGCCCTTGAGTCCGAACACCGGTCCCAGAGAGGGCTCCCGCAGAGCAACCACGGACTTCTTGCCCAGCTTCCGCAGGCCGTCCGCCAGGCCCACTGTGGTTGTGGTCTTTCCCTCCCCGGCGGGGGTGGGGGTGATGGCGGTGACCAGAATCAGTTTGCCATCGGGTCCTTTTTTCTCCTGAAGCAGCTTGTCGTCAATTTTGGCCTTATAGTTGCCATACTGCTCCAGATATCGCTCCTCCACGCCCACTTCCCGGGCAATCTCCCGGATGTGTCTCATCGGACAAGCCTGCGCAATCTCAATGTCACTCTTCATGGGAATCCGCTCTCCTTTCAAGCACTTTGAAAAACCGCACCGTGCTTCCAACCGTTCTAAACCGGTGAGGGGGCACGGGTTCCCCTTTCTGAGAACCCGAACCTCTTACTGTCCCCCACCTGTGGTCCGCAGGGTGACATCATGGTATCCGCCCTCCACAATGCTGGTGGCGGAGACCAAGGTAAGCTTGGCGTTCTTCTGCAGATCGGGAATATTGATCACCCCGCAGTTGCACATAGTGGACTTCACCTTATACAGGCTCTTTTCCACGTTGTCGTGAAGGGAACCGGCATAGGCCACATAGGAATCCACACCCTCTTCAAACGCCAGGTCGTTCTTCCCCCCCAGGTCATAGCGTTGCCAGTTCCGGGCCCGGTTAGACCCCTCACCCCAATATTCCTTCACATAGGCACCGTTGACCATCAGCTTATTGGTGGGGCTCTCGTCAAAGCGGGCAAAATAGCGTCCCAGCATCAGGAAATCCGCCCCCATGGCCAGGGCCAGGGTCATGTGAAAATCAAACACGATGCCGCCGTCAGAGCAGATGGGCACATAGACGCCGGTCTCCTTATAATACTCATCCCGGGCAGCCGCTACCTCAATGAGGGCGGAAGCCTGCCCCCGTCCAATGCCCTTGGTTTCCCGGGTAATACAGATGGAACCGCCGCCGATGCCCACCTTGACAAAGTCCGCACCAGCTCGAGCCAGGTACCGGAAGCCCTCCCGGTCCACCACGTTGCCGGCACCTACCTTGACCGTGTCGCCGTATTTTTCCCGGATAAAGTCAATGGTCTTTTTCTGCCAGACGGAATATCCCTCCGAGGAGTCAATGCACAGCACATCCGCGCCGGCCTCCACCAAGGCAGGAACCCGTTCCGCATAGTCCTTCGAGTTGATCCCGGCACCCACCAGGTACCGCTTGTCCGCGTCCTGAAGGGCCAAGGGGTGCTCCTTATGTTCTGCATAGTCCTTGCGGAAAACAAAATACATCAGGTGGTCCTGATCGTCTACCACAGGCAGCGCGTTGAGCTTATTGTCCCAGATGATGTCGTTGGCCTCTTTCAGCGTGGTGGCCGCAGGCGCCGTAATGAGCTTTTCCCGGGGGGTCATAAACTCCCGGACGGGAATGTCCGTGCTCATCCGCGTGATTCGGTAGTCCCGGCTGGTCACCAGCCCCAAAAGTTTGCCGGTGGGCGTGGCGTCCTCGGTGATGGCCACAGTGGAGAAGCCGTTCTTCTCCTTCAAGGCCAACACATCAGCCAGGGTGGCGTCGGGCGTCAGGTTGGAGGCACTGATGACAAAACCGGCCTTGCTGCTTTTCACCCGGCGCACCATCGCGGCCTCGTCTTCAATGGACTGAGAGCCATAGATAAAAGATAGGCCGCCCTCCTTGGCCAGGGCCACCGCCAGGGTGTCGTTGGACACCGCCTGCATGATGGCGGAGACCATGGGGATATTCAAGCTGATGGGGCAGTCCTCCTCCCCCTTGCGATACTTGACCAGGGGGGTTTTCAACGAGACGTTGTCGGGAATACACTCTTCCGAAGTAAAGCCGGGCACCAGCAGGTACTCACTGAAGGTATGAGAGGGTTCGGGATAATAAAAAGCCATAACGGGCTCCTCCTTTCTCACTGGAAATACTCCACCGCCGCGCGGAAGAGCTTCATGTCATAGTCACCGGGGACGTTGCGGTACAGGCCCGGGCCCGTCCGCTCACTGTGGCCCATCTTGCCGAACACACGACCGTCGGGGGAGGTGATTCCCTCAATGGCCCAGACAGAGTTGTTGGGATTGTAGTGAATATCCGAGGTGGGATTGCCCGCCAGGTCCACATACTGGGTGGCAATCTGCCCCCGCTCCGCCAGCTGCCGCACCAGTTCCTCCGAAGCCAGGAAGCGCCCCTCTCCGTGGGAGATGGGAACGGTATAAATCTCCCCCGGCTGGGTCTTCATCAGCCAAGGCGACTGGTTGGAGGCAACCCGGGTACGCACCAGCCGGGACTGATGCCGCCCGATGGTGTTGAAGGTCAGGGTGGGACAGGTCTCGTCGGTGTCCACAATCTCTCCATAGGGTACCAGCCCCAGCTTAATCAGCGCCTGGAACCCATTGCACACACCCAGCATCAGGCCGTCCCGGTTCTTCAGCAGTTCGTTCACCTGCTCCTTCACTTGACCGGACCGGAAGAAAGAGGTGATCAGCTTGGCCGACCCGTCCGGTTCGTCCCCGCCGGAGAAGCCGCCGGGCAAAAAGACAATCTGGGCCTGGGCCAGCCGCTGGGCCACATGCTCCATGGACTGTGCAATGGCCCCGGCGGTGAGGTTTTTGATCACCACAATCTCCGGCTCGGCTCCTGCCGCAGCCATGGCTTTGGCCGCGTCATACTCACAGTTGGTGCCAGGGAAAACGGGGATCAGCACCCGGGGCTTTGCCGCTTTGATCAGCGGCTTCTTCCAGCTGTCACCATGGGCAGACAGCGTAGGAATCTCCTTCTGGCCCTGGGCAATGTTGCAGGGATAGATGGGCTCCAGCTTGCCCTCATAGGCCTCCTGGAGTTCTTGGAGCGGGATGCTCTCCTCCCGCCAGGTAAAGCTCCCCTCTTCCGTGGTAACCCCCAGAGGCAGACCGATCTCCTCCTGCTCTGTCAGCTCCAGCACGAAGGAGCCATAGGAGTAAGCGAAGAGTTCATCCAGGGTACAGCCCTCATCAAACCGGAACCCGATCCCATTGCCCAGGGCCATCTTCAGCACAGCCTCCGCCACACCGCCGAAGGTGGCCGTATAGGCTGCCAGAACCTTTCCTTTCTTCATCAGCCGGTTCACACTCTGATAGACCTTCTTCAGCGAGGCCGCCACGGGCAGTCCGTCGGGACCGTACTCCGGGCAGAGCCAAACCACAGGATGGCCCGCCCCTTTGAACTCAGGGGAGACAATATGCCCCACTTGGTCGGTGGTCACCGCAAAGGACACCAGGGTCGGCGGCACATCCAAGTCCTCAAAGGAACCGCTCATGGAGTCCTTGCCGCCGATGGCCGCAATCTCCAGCTCCTTCTGGGCCCGGAAAGCCCCCAGCAGGGCAGCCAGGGGCTGACCCCAGCGGTGCGGGTCCTTCCCCAGCTTGGGGAAGTATTCCTGGAAGCTGAGATAGGTCTCCTTCAGCCCCGCGCCGGTGGCCACCAGCTTGGAAACCGACTCCACAACCGCCAGGTAGGCCCCGTGATAGGGGCTCTTTTCTGTGATATAGGGGTTATAGCCCCAAGACATCAGGGAACAGGTGTCGGTGCTCCCCTCTTCCATGGAGATTTGATTGACCATCGCCTGAGTGGGCGTCAGTTGGTATTGACCGCCAAAAGGCATAAGGACCGTACCACTGCCAATGGTGGCGTCAAACCGTTCTGCCAGTCCCCGTTTGGAGCAGACGTTCAGGTCCCCGGCCAGGTCCAGGTAGCCCTGCCGGAACGCTGTAACCTGCTCCTTCAGAATGGACTCCGGCTGGGCTGTGACTGCGGTGATATGCTTTTCCACCCCATTGGTGTCCAGGAAAGCACGGGCAATGTCCACAATCTTCTTCCCATTCCAGGTCATGGTGAGGCGGCCCTTGCCTGTGACAGCCGCCACCACGGTGGCCTCCAGATTTTCCTGGTCAGCCAGCTCCATGAAGCGGGCCGCATCCTTCTCCTCCACCACCACGGCCATTCTCTCCTGGGATTCACTGATGGCCAGTTCCGTGCCGTCCAGGCCCTCATATTTCTTCGGTACCTTGTTCAGGTCAATCTCCAGGCCCTCGGCCAACTCGCCAATGGCCACGGAGACACCGCCGGCCCCAAAGTCGTTGCAGCGTTTGATCAGACGGGAGGCCTCCGGATTTCGGAACAGGCGCTGCAGCTTCCGCTCCTCCGGGGCGTTGCCCTTTTGGACCTCGGCACCGCAGGTCTCCAGGGATTCTGTGGTATGAGACTTGGAAGACCCCGTGGCGCCGCCGCAGCCGTCCCGGCCTGTGCGGCCGCCCAGCAGAATCACCACATCCCCCGGGGCGGGACGCTCCCGCCGGACATTGGCCGCAGGCGCCGCGGCGATGACCGCGCCAATCTCCATGCGCTTGGCCGCGTAACCAGGATGGTACAGCTCGTCCACCTGGCCTGTGGCCAGGCCGATCTGGTTGCCATAGGAGGAGTAGCCGGCGGCGGCCTTGGTGACAATGGTCCGCTGGGGCAGCTTCCCCTCCATGGTCTGCTCAATGGGCGTCAGCGGGTCCGCTGCGCCTGTCAAACGCATGGCGGAGTATACATAGGCACGGCCCGAAAGCGGGTCCCGAATGGCGCCGCCCACACAGGTGGCCGCCCCGCCGAAGGGCTCGATCTCCGTGGGGTGGTTGTGGGTCTCATTCTTAAACAGGAGCAGCCAGTCCTCTTTCCCCGCCTCGGTGTCCACCTTGATCTTGACCGTGCAGGCGTTAATCTCCTCGGACTCATCCAGCTTGGGCATTTTCCCCTGCTTTTTGAGGTACTTGGCCACAATGGTGCCGATATCCATGAGGTTGATGGGTTTGGTCCGGTTCAGTCGCTTGCGGGTATTCAGATACTCTTCATAGGTCTGCTGAAGAATGGGGCTGGCAAACTCCACCCCGTCAATGGTGGTCAGGAACGTGGTGTGCCGGCAGTGGTCCGACCAGTAGGTATCGATGACCCGCAGCTCGGTCATGGTGGGGTCCCGGTCCTCGGTGCGGAAATAGTCCCGGCAGAACCGCAGATCATCCAGGTCCATGGCCAGACCATACTCGGCCACCATGGCCTGCAGTTCCGTCTCCTCCATCTCCCGGAAGCCGGTCAGCGTCGCCACCGTCTCGGGGACAGCATAGTCCATGGCCAGGGTTTCAAAGGGCTCCAGAGAGGCCTCCCGGGCCTCCACCGGGTTAATGAGATATTTCTTAATGGACGCCACTTCCGCCGCGGTCAGCTGCCCCGTCAGATGATACACCCGGGCAGAGCGCACCAAGGGCCGCTCCCCCTGGGAGAGAATCTGGATGCACTGGGCAGCGGAGTCAGCCCGCTGGTCAAATTGTCCGGGGAGATACTCCACGGCAAAGACAATTCCCTCCTGGGGCAGTGTATCCGTCACCAGATCCAGCTGCGGTTCTGAGAGGATCGTTTTGACACTGTAATCGAAGAGCTCCGGCGTGATGTTCTCCACATCATAGCGGTTGAGCAGACGCAGTCTCTCCAGAGAAGCAATCCCCAAAAGCGTCCGGATATCGCTGGCCAAGGCATCAGCCTCCGCTGTGAGCCCTGGGCGTTTTTCTACATAGACCCGATATACCATTTATTTTACCTCTTCCTTTGCCCGCAGAGCCCGGGCACCAATGTCCTTTCGGTAGTACGCGTTCTCAAAGGTCACCTTGGCCCCCTCCCGGTAAGCCTTGTCAATGGCCTCCTGGAGGGTATCTCCCACGGCAGTAACCCCCAGGACCCGGCCGCCAGAGGTCTTGAGCACGCCCTCCTCCAGCTTGGCACCGGCCACAAAGACCTGGGCATCCAGGTCCGCGGGAATGGTGATGGGATACCCTGTCTCATAGGACTTGGGGTACCCCTGGGAGGCCAGCACCAGACAACAGGCAGACTTGTCGCTGAACTGCACCGGGGTCTCCGAGAGCGTGCCCTTGGCAGTGGCCTCCATGATGGTCAGCAAATCACTCTCCAGCAAGGGGAGAACCACCTGGGTCTCCGGGTCCCCAAAGCGGCAGTTGTACTCAATCACCTTGGGGCCCTTCTCCGTGAGCATCAGGCCAAAATAGAGACAGCCTCGGAAGGTCCGGCCCTCCTGATTCATGGCCCGCATGGTGGGCAGGAAAATGGTCTCCATACACACCTTGGCCACGTCCTCGGTGTAGTAAGGATTGGGGGCAATGGTGCCCATGCCGCCGGTGTTGGGCCCGGTGTCCCCATCCCCAATGCGTTTATGGTCCATGGAGGAGACCATGGGAACGACCACCTTGCCATCGGTAAAGGAGAGAACCGAGACCTCGGGGCCCGTCAGGAACTCCTCGATGACAATGTGGCTGCCGCTCTCTCCAAAGATTTTGTCCTCCATGCAGGCGCGCACTGCCGCCACCGCCTCCTGGCGTGTCATGGCCACGGTGACGCCTTTGCCCAGGGCCAGGCCATCGGCCTTAACCACAGTGGGGATGGGGGCGGTCTTTAGATAGTCCAGCGCCTCGTCCATGTTGTCAAAAACCCGGTATTCGGCGGTGGGAATGTGATACTTCTTCATCAGGTCCTTGGAAAAGACCTTGCTCCCCTCCAGAATGGCAGCCGCTTTGTTGGGGCCAAAGCAGGCAATTCCCGCCTCTTCCAGCAGATCCACTGCCCCCAGGACCAGGGGATCGTCCGGGGCCACCACCGCAAAATCAATGGCGTTGTCCTTGGCAAAGGTTGTGATGCCCGCCAGGTCTTTCGCCCCAATGCCGGTGCAGATGGCATCGGCGGCGATGCCGCCATTGCCGGGAGCGGCGTAAATCTCCGTCACCCGAGGGCTTTTTTTCAAGCTTTTGATGATAGCGTGCTCTCGGCCGCCGCCGCCTACCACAAGAATTTTCATAGGGACCTCCTCTGCCTCAGTGATGGAACAGGCGCATGCCGGTAAAGGCCATGACCATGTGATATCGGTTTGCTGTCTCGATGACGTTGTCATCCCGGATCGAACCGCCGGGCTCCACAATGTAGGAGACACCGGACTTTCTGGCCCGCTCCACATTGTCCCCGAAGGGGAAGAACGCATCGCTGCCCACGGTAACACCGGTCTGGGTCGCAATCCATTCCTTTTTCTCCTGGGCTGTAAGGGGTTCCGGCTTCACCTTAAATTTGGTCTGCCATACACCTTCCCGCAGCACATCCTCATACTCATCGGACAGGTACACGTCAATGGCGTTGTCCCGGTCCGGACGGCGGAGGGTATCCAGGAACTGGAGACCCAGAGCTTTGGGGTGCTGGCGAAGATACCAGTTGTCCGCCTTGTTCCCCGCCAGGCGGGTGCAGTGGATGCGGCTTTGCTGGCCCGCCCCCACGCCGATGGCCTGTCCGTTCTTTACATAGCAGACGGAATTGGACTGGGTGTATTTCAATGTAATCAGGGCCACAATCATGTCGATTTTGGCCTGATCCGGAAGGGTTTTATTCTCTGTCACCAGGTTGGTCAGCAAAGACGCATCAATTTTGAAGTTATTGCGTCCCTGCTCGAAGGTGATGCCAAAGACATCCTTGTGTTCCTGCACCGCAGGAACGTAGGCCGGGTCAATTTTCACAATATTGTATCCGCCCTTTTTCTTGGACTTTAAGATTTCCAAGGCTTCCGGGGTATAGTCGGGGGCGATGATCCCGTCAGAGACCTCCGGCTTCAGATAGGCCGCCGTGGCGGCATCACAGGTATCGCTCAGGGCTGCCCAGTCACCATAGGAGCACAGGCGGTCCGCCCCCCGGGCCCGGATATAGGCGCAGGCCATGGGGGTCAGCTCGGCCTGCGGGTCTACAAAGTAGATGGCCCGGTCGGTCTGACTGAGGGGCAGCCCCACCGCCGCGCCGGCGGGAGAGACGTGCTTAAAGGACGCCGCCGCCGGCAGTCCCGTGGCCTCCTTGAGCTCCTTCACCAGCTGCCAGGAATTCAGGGCGTCCATAAAGTTGATGTACCCGGGTTTGCCATTGAGCACCTCAATGGGCAGGTCCCGGCCGTCATTGACAGAAATACTGGCTGGCTTCTGGTTGGGATTGCAGCCATACTTCAGTTCCAGTTGTTTCATCGTTCGCTCCCCCGCTTATTGATTTTTATTCAGAATGATCTCTTGGTACGTCCCAGAAGCCAAATCGGTAAATCGGACATACAGCGAAATCTTATTCTCCTGGTTCAGATGATCCCAAATCCCGTGGGCAAACTCCTCCATGGTGCCGGAAATGGTCACCCGCTCTGGTTCCCCTTGGAACGTGGGGATGGGGGTTCCATCGCAGACATAAGTGTGGAGAAAATGACCCACCCCGGCCAGGGCAGGATACTCAAAGGTGTAGCGGGCACAGGCACTGCCCTGGGCATCCGCACTCTTCAGAATCGACAGCTTATAACTGCCGTCCGGGGAGAGCAGTCCGGAAATGCGGGGGGTCCAGTTGGGCCCATCCGGTTCAAATTCCCGGGTCCGCAGCGCCTGCTCCATGGGAAGGCCCCGTTCCAGGAAGGACCGGATGGTGTCCGTCTGGTCCCCGTTGGTGACAATGAGTCCCCGTCCCATCTGACGAACGGGGTGATAGATAATGAGACTGGGGTCAGCCAGCTTGGCCGGGTCGTAGGCCTCGGTACGGAGTCCATCGGGCTCCTTGACGAAAATCCGGTTCCGGCTGTTTTCGCTGCGGCCCATGATGAAATACGCCGCCACCGACTGTTTTCCGTCGGCTGTGTTTCCCAGCACAATCCCTCGTCCCGGGTAGGAATTGGCGGCCAGCAGGGCCGTCAGGTCGTGGGTTTCATAGACGTTCATTGGTCCTTCTCCCTCCTGATCTCCTCTGATATCATCTGGGTGGCCTGGGGCAGCAGCTTCCACTCCGCCTGCTCCATCACCCGCCTTTGCAGTGTCTCTGGGGTATCCCCCGGCTGAATCTCCACCGCCTTCTGAAGGAGAATCTCTCCCCCATCCGGCACCTCGTTGACAAAGTGGACCGTGGCACCGGTGACCTTCACCCCGTAGTCCAACGCGGCCTGGTGTACCTTTAGACCATAGAATCCCTTTCCACAGAACGCGGGAATCAAGGAGGGATGGACATTGAGAATCCGCCGGGGCCACCGGCTGGTAAAGTCCGCGCTGAGAATGCTCATAAAGCCCGCCAGGACAAGCAGTTCCACGCCGTGGTCGGACAGTGCCTGGGAAATGGCCGCTTCAAAAGCCGCTTGGCTTCCCAGTGCCTTTCGGCTGCACACCACAGCGGGAACCCCGGCCTGGGCAGCCCGGGTCAGGGCATAGGCGCTGTCGTTGCTGGAGATGACCAGGACGATCTCTCCATCTGTCAGCACCCCCTCCCTCTGGGCGTCCAGCAGGGCCTGCAGATTGGTGCCCCCACCGGAGACCAGCACGGCAATCTTTGTTTTTACCATAGGATGACACCCTCGTCGCCGGCGACAATTTCGCCCAGACGAACGGGCTGTTCCCCAGCGGCTTGCAGAACCTCCATGGCCTTCTCCGCCTCTTCCCGGGCCACCACCACCGTCATACCGATGCCCATGTTGAAGGTGTTGAACATCTCCCGGCGGGGAACACTGCCGGCCTTCTCAATGAGGGTGAAGATGGGCAGCACTGGCACATTGGCTTCCTTGATCTTGGCTGTCATCCCCTGGGGCAAGCTGCGGGGAATGTTCTCATAGAATCCGCCCCCTGTGATATGGGAGACAGACTTGATCTGCACCTGCTCCATGAGGGCCAGGATGCTCTTTACATAGATACGGGTGGGGGTCAGCAAGGTCTCTCCCAGAGACCGGCCGCCCAGGGCCTCCACCGGCGCCTTCAGGTCAGCGTGCTCCACATCCAGGACCTTCCGGACCAGGGAAAAGCCGTTGGAATGAACCCCAGAGGAGGGCAGGCCCAGAATCACATCTCCGGGCTGGATGGTGGTTTTGTCAAACACCTTCGCCTTATCCACCACACCCACAGAAAATCCGGCCAGATCATACTCATCCACCGGATAGAAGCCCGGCATCTCGGCGGTTTCCCCGCCGATGAGAGATACCCCGGACTGCACGCATCCCTCGGCCACGCCGGAGACAATGTCCGCAATCTTCTCCGGGATATTCTTGCCGCAGGCAATATAGTCCAGGAAGAAAAGGGGCTTGGCCCCCACGCAAATAATATCGTTGACACACATAGCCACACAGTCGATGCCCACTGTGTCATGTTTGTCCATCAAAAACGCCAGCTTCAGCTTGGTTCCCACCCCATCGGTGCCGGAGACCAAAACAGGACGGGAAATCCCCGTCAGGTCCAGTTCAAACAGGCCGCCAAATCCACCGATGTCAGACAGGGCGCCCGCCGTCATGGTCTTGGCGATGTGGGTTTTCATGAGCTCCACGGCCCGATAGCCAGCGGTAATGTCCACGCCCGCTGCGGCGTAACTGTCCGATCTTGATTGCATATTCATCGCGTTTATTCCTTTCCGTTCCAACAGTAGGTACATACCTTGCAGGGCTCCAATCCGATGGCCTCAATGAGCTTGTCCAGGGACTGATACTCCAGAGAGGTAAAATGGAGCTTTTCACAGATGGTTTCCCGGAGTTTTTTACCCCGGTCGGTGTTGGGGTCGCTGTACTCCTCCAGGTGCTTATCTCCCTCTTCTCCCTCCAGCTCATAGACTGTGCGGCGGGCCAGCAGTTCCATGGGGGAGCGGCTGGTGGAGAAATTCAGGAACTTACATCCATACATAATGGGAGGACAGGCCGAGCGGATATGAACCTCCTTGGCGCCATTGGCGTAGAGAAACTCCACCGTCTCCCGGAGCTGGGTTCCCCGCACGATGCTGTCATCCACAAAGAGCAGCTTTTTCCCCTCAATGAGATCGTGCACAGGAATCTGCTTCATTTTCGCCACCCGGTCCCGTTCCTTCTGGTTGGTGGGCATAAAGCTCCGGGGCCAGGTGGGGGTATACTTGATAAAGGGCCGGGCAAAGGGAATGCCGCTCTCATTGGCATAGCCAATGGCGTGGGGGGTGCCGGAATCGGGCACCCCGCTGACATAATCGATATCCTGGGCCACCCCTTTCTCCCGGTCGGTCTTGGCCAAGCTCACCCCGTTGCGGTTGCGCATGACCTCCACGTTCACGCCCTCATAGTTGGAGTTGGGGTAGCCGTAATAGGTCCACAGAAAGGCGCAGACCTTCATCTCTTTTTCCGCCGGCAGGAGGGTCTCCCAACCACGCTCCGTGATCTTCACCACTTCTGCCGGACCCAGCTCATAGGCGTCATGGTAGCCCATCTTCTGGTAGGCAAAGGACTCAAAGGCCACACAGCAGCCCTCGTCATCCTGTCCCACATGAATGGGCAAACGGCCAAATTTATCCCGGCCAGCGATGAGGCAGTCCGGCGTCATAATTAAGACGGATACCGTCCCCTCCACCATCTCCTGGGCGTAGCGGATTCCCTCGGCAATGGTGGGCCGCTGGCTGATCAAAGTAGCCACCAGCTCATTGGAATTAACCCGTCCGCCGCTCATGGCCTCAAAGTGGCCGTCAGCCTGATCCAGCAGCTGCTGAATCAGCTGATCTTCATTTTTGATGACCCCCACCACGCAGATGGCGTAGGTTCCGTGGACCGAGCGGACCAGCAGAGGCTGCGGGTCCGTGTCGCTGATGCTGCCAATACAGCACTTGCCCACCATTTCCCCCACCGTCCTGTCAAACTTGGTGCGGAAGGGGGCGTTTTCAATGTTATGGATCTCCCGCTGGAATCCCAGTTCCGGGTCCCAGGCAGCCATACCGCCCCGGCGGGTTCCCAAGTGCGAATGATAGTCTGTCCCAAAATAGACATCCAACACCACGTCCCGGCTGGAGATAGCGCCGCAAAAACCACCCATGGTTCATTCCTCCATTTCTGATATGCCCTTAGTTGAATTTTGCCTCAACTCCGGCGTTTTTCTCCAAAACCTTCTGGGATTCCGCAGCCCTGGCCTGACGGATCTTCTCTGCCAGCGCCATATCTGAAACTGCTAAAATCTGGATGGCCAGCAAGGCCGCGTTGGCCGCCCCGTCAATAGCCACGGTGGCCACAGGGATTCCTGTGGGCATCTGCACCGTGGACAGCAGCGCGTCCAGCCCGTCCAAGGTGGAGGATTTGACGGGAATCCCAATCACCGGCAGCGTGGTGTTGGCCGCCAGCGCCCCTGCCAGATGCGCCGCCTTCCCCGCGGCCGCGATGATCGCCCCAAATCCGTTCTCCTGGGCTGTCCGGGCAAACTCCCCTGCTTGGACTGGGGTCCGGTGGGCAGAGTACACGTGGACCTCATAGGGAACCCCGTATTCCTTGAGCTTGTCAATGGCTTTCTCCACAACAGGCAAATCACTGTCGCTGCCCATGATAACGCCTACTTTTTTCATACAAACCATCCTCTCTTTTCCATGATTGATCAGGCCCTCTTTGTTTTTATCCTACGAAAAAAAGGCAGTCCAATTCCCTTTGTGTGAAAATTGAACTGCCCAGACGGTCGGCCGCAACTATGCTTTTTGCTCCCTGTGGTTCTCCCACTTCCGTCAGTCACAAAAAGTTCTTGATTTTACACGTTCGATTATACTATAACCACGCTGGTTTCGCAAGCGATAGATTGTAAAGGTTTGCGCATTTTCCCCTTTCTCCTCTGTACAATCTTTCTTCTCCAAGAATCAAAGAATCCCATGGAACACCTTCCTGTTCCATGGGATTCTTGTTTCCAATTTATTTCGGTTCTTCCAGAGATTTTCCCTTGGCAAAATACTCCTTGGTACATTTGACCACCACGCCGGACAAAAGGGCCAGCGCAATCAGGTTGGGCAGAGCCATCAGCCCGTTCAGCGTGTCGGCAATATTCCAAACCAACTCCAAATCAACTGTGGCACCTACCACAATCATTAGGACATAGATGACCTGATAGGGTCTGATGGCCTTAGACCCGAAGATGAACTCACAGCAACGCGAGCCATAAAGCGCCCACCCCAGGATCGTAGAAAAGGCAAAGAGCGCCAGTGCCACTGCAATCACCAATGCGCCGCCTTTCTGGGTGAACAGGGTACCCAGCGCCTCAGACACCAGAGAAATTTCGCCTGTCACACCATAATTCAAATCAATCCCCGAGCAGAGCAGCGTCAAACCGGTAAGGCTGCAGATGATGATCGTATCCATAAAGACTTCAAAAATGCCATAGAGCGCCTGCTTGACAGGTTCCCGCTCAGACGTGGTGGCATGGGCCATGGGCGCAGTACCCAAACCGGCCTCATTGGAGAAAATCCCCCGTTTCATCCCCCAGCTGATGACCAGGAACATGGAGCCCACAGCACCGCCTGTCACACCATTGGGTGTAAAAGCCCCCACAAAAATGTCGTGAAATACTGTGGGCAGGCTGGAGGCATTGTAAAGAATGATCGCCAGGCACGCTAAAATATAGACCACCGCCATACAAGGCACCAGCTTCTCCGTCACCGCACCCAGACGCTTTACTCCACCAAAGAGGACCACTGCCGCCAAGATCGCCAGCACAATGCCCAACACCAGGTTCAGGGTGGCTTCTCCACTGAAATCAGGATTAAACGCCAGAACTGCTGTGTGAATGGAACCCACAATATTGCCCGCCTGAATGGCATTGCCCGTGCCCAGCGCAGCCAGTGCAGCAAAAACACAGAAGATGATGCCCAGCCATTTCCAGTTCTTCCCCAAGCCGTTCTTAATGTAATACATGGGGCCGCCTACCCAGTCTCCGTACTTGTTCCGCTCCCGGAACTTCACCGCCAGAAGCACCTCGGAATACTTGGTGGCCATACCAATCAGGGCTGTCACCCACAGCCAAAACAGTGTACCCGGTCCGCCCAAGGTAACCGCCGTGGTGATTCCGGCGATGTTTCCGGTGCCAACCGTACCGGCCAACGCCGTCGAAACCGCCTGAAACGGGGTGATCTCCCCCTCCCCCGCATGGGTCCTTTTGAAAATCTTCCCAATGGTATTCTTCATGGCGTAGCCGAATTTCCGGAACTGCAGCCCCTTATTCCGTACGGTCATGAGAATACCGACGCCAATGAGCAGAATCAGCATGGGGGCCCCCCATACAAAGCTGTTCACCGCGCCGTTGATTTGTGCAATCAATTCCATACGCTTCTCCCTTTTTCGTTTTTGACGGATTGCCGGCTGTTTCCCCTCAATTTGTAAATTTTTGCCAAGCTCCCGTCTTTTTCAAATTGCGAAAGTAGTATACTATATCAGCATTTCTTTCTACAATCCACAAATTGTAGCGTTTTTTTCGATTTTCGACATCTCGTCTGTGCAAGATGTTTCAAAACAGCATGCAAATTAGGACGATTCCCCCTATCATGCGCTCCCTCCCAAGTCCCAGAAAATTTCCATCTAAAAAATCCGCAGGACAACTATGTTGTCCTGCGGATCGAAATTCTTTCCTCTAAAAAAGATTACTTATTTACTTTTTCAGAAAAGTGCCGTTTGGTTTCCCGGACCACAACACCGGACAGGCCAACCAACGCAATCAGGTTGGGGATTGCCATCAGGCCGTTCAGGGTGTCAGCGATACTCCAAGCCAGGCTCAGTTCCATCGTCGCGCCGACGAAGATGATCACCAAGAAGATGATCTGATAGGGCTTAATCGCCTTAGAGCCAAAGAGGAATTCGCAGCACCGGGTGCCATACAGCGCCCAGCTCAGGATGGTGGAGAACGCAAACAGCGCCAGACCCACAGCGATGATAATTGCGCCGCCCTTCTGGGTGAAGACAGATCCCAACGCCTGGGCGTTCAACGCAGTGGTTCCTTCCGTACCAATGTTCAGATTCAGCGCACCGCCCTCGGCCGCACACAGAATGGTCAGGCCGGACAGAGAGCAGATCACGATGGTGTCCATGAACACTTCAAAAATGCCATACAGGCCCTGCTTTACAGGATCGGTCTCAGAGGTTGCCGCATGAGCCATAGGCGCAGAACCAAGGCCGGCCTCGTTGGAGAACACGCCGCGTTTCACGCCCCAAGTGATAACCAGAATAACAGAACCTACTGCACCGCCTGTCACGCCTTCAGGGGAGAAAGCGCCGGTGAAAATTTTGGAAAACACAGCAGGCAGATAGGCTCCATAGTACACCAGCACGATCACGCATGCCACAATGTATACCACAGCCATGAAGGGAACCAGCTTCTCCGTCACCGCGCCCAGACGCTTAATGCCGCCGAACAGAACGATTGCGGTCAGCACCACCAGAATCAGACCCAGCACCACATTCACTGTGGACTGTCCACTGAAATCAGGGTTAAAGGAAAGGATTACGGTGTTGACAGAGTCGGTGATATTGCCCACCTGAACCGCGTTACCGATGCCAAAGGCGGCCAGAGCGGCAAAGATACAGAAGATAGCACCCAGCCACTTCCAATTTTTGCCCAAACCGTTCTTGATGTAGTACATCGGGCCGCCTACCCAGTCGCCATACTTATTCTTTTCCCGGAACTTCACCGCCAGAAGAACCTCGGAATATTTGGTGGCCATACCAATCAGAGCTGTAATCCACAGCCAAAAGATGGTGCCAGGGCCGCCCAAGGTGACCGCGGTGGTGATACCCGCAATGTTACCGGTGCCCACCGTGCCGGCCAGCGCCGTACTCATCGCCTGGAAGGGAGTAATTTCGCCTTCTTTTGCTTCCCCCTTCTTAAAGATTTTACCAATGGTGTTCTTCATGGCATAGCCGAACTTCCGGAACTGGACGCCTCTGTTGCGGATGGTCAGCAAAATGCCGCCGCCCACCAGAAGGACCAGCATGGGGACGCCCCAGACAAAGCCATTGATTGCACTGTTAATACTTGCGATCAATTCCATGCAAATCTCTCCTTTTCTCAATTCTCTTCGCTCGAACTGCAAATGTCCGCCTCTGAGATCACAAAACGGAGTGCCGCAAGACCGCAGCACTCCGTTCAAAAGTTCCATTCAAATAGGGCTCTTTACTTCGTTTTTTGCACTGTAAATTCGTCCTATGAGTCTGTCCTTTTGCCTGAGAGTCTTGGTCTTGCCCCTTCGGCCCCTGCAATACGCAGATGTCTCCAGATTGCCATCCATCCGCGGCACCGGTTCCCTCCCTTCTCCTTACCATTTTATTTCCAGGAGTGGAAATGGATACCAGCCACCGAAGAATTCATCTGACGGGATTCACTTTGCAAGATTCATTTTAATCTTGTTTTGCCAAAAAAGCAAGCCTTAATCAATTCTTAATTTAATTTTCTCTTCTCAGACCCGAAAATTTGTTGTTTTCAACTGAAACTAATCAAAGTGTCAAAGCATGTTTTATAGAAACCGCCTGCCTCACTTTGTCAACAATTCCCTCTGTTGTCAAGGAATACGCCTCCAGAACTTTTTGTGCCGCGCCGGAACGTCCAAATTCATCCGCCACACCGTGACGGACAACAGGAACCGGGCATGCAGACGAAAGATATTCCGCCACCGCGCTGCCCAAGCCCCCAATCACGTTGGCTTCCTCTGTCGTTACAACACAGCCGGTCTCCCGTGCTGCTGTCAAAAGGATCTCTGTATCCAGGGGCTTCAGCGTATGCATGTCGATGACCCGAACGGAGATTCCCTCTCCTGCCAGCTGTTCCGCCGCCTGCAGGGCCATCTGCACCATCATACCCACAGCTACCACGGTAACATCCTGTCCGTCCCGGAGCAACGCCCCCTTGCCAATGGCAAACTGGTATCCCTCCACACGATCTGTCACCGTCTCCACTGCCAGGCGTCCCAAACGCATATAGGCCGGTCCTTCATAAGCCAAAAGCGCCCGGACCGCCTCCCGCATCTCATAGCCGTCGCAGGGGCACAAAACCGTCATATTGGGAATGGCACGCATAATGGCCAGATCCTCAATGCACTGATGGGTTGCCCCGTCCTCTCCAACAGACAATCCGCCATGGGAACCCACCACTTTCACATTCAGGCCAGGATACGCCACACTGTTGCGCACCTGTTCCCAAGCCCGTCCAGCGGCAAACATCGCGAAGGAATTGACGAAGGGTTTCTTTCCACAGGTGGCCAGTCCAGCAGCCACCCCCACCATATTGGCCTCCGCGATCCCCATATCAAAAAAACGGTCAGGGTGGGCTGCGGCAAACTCTTTGGTCATTGTGGAGCCAGACAGGTCAGCATCCAAAACCACCAGATTCGGCTCCTGATCCGCCAGTTCCACCAGTGCCTTGCCATAAGCGGCACGGGTCGCAATTTTCTCTGCCATCTTACTTCCCCTCCTTTTCCGCCAAGGCAGCGGCCAGCTCCTGCCGCGCCTGCTGATACTGTTCCGCGTTGGGGGCCTTGCCATGCCATCCAGCCTGGTTCTCCATAAAGGAAACCCCCTTGCCTTTGATCGTTTTGGCCAAAATCATAGTCGGCGCTCCGGTGAGCGTTTTCGCCTGTGCAAACGCCGCCGTTAACCCAGCCAGATCATGGCCGTCCACGGAAAGGACATGCCAGCCAAATGCTTTCAGCTTCTGATCCAGCGGCTCTGTGGGCATAACATCCGCTGTCTTTCCATCAATCTGCAGACCATTGACATCAATGACCGCGCAGAGGTTGTCCAATCTGTATTTGGCTGCGCTGAGGAAAGCTTCCCAAACCTGTCCTTCCTCCACCTCTCCATCTCCTAAAACTGTATAAACCCGATACGCTTTCTTGTCCATCTTCCCGGCCAGCGCCATGCCAACTGCCGCGGAAATCCCCTGCCCCAGAGAACCCGTGGACATATCTACTCCTTTGACATGGTTCATCTCCGCGTGCCCGGACAGATGGCCCTCCACGCTGCGGAATAGCGCCAAATCCTCCTCGGGAAAATACCCTTTCTGCGCCAAGATTGGGTAAAGCGCAGGTGTGCAATGCCCTTTAGACAAAACAAAGCGATCCCGATCCGGGTCCGCAGGGTTCTTGGGATCTACATTCATTACCTCAAAATAGAGAACCGTCAGGATGTCCATGGCAGAAAAAGAACCCCCCAGGTGCCCCGACGCACAATGGTACACCATGTCCAACCCCAGAAGCCGTCCCTTCGCCGCAACGGTCTCCAGCGTGCGTATTTCTGTTTTCATATCGTTGCCTCCTCCAACAAGCCACAGGAATCTACAATCAGTTACAGTGTAACACGGAAATTTTCTTTGGTCAATTCTCTTTCTCGCCTTGCAATTTTTGTTTGTTTCCTTTATAATGTTTTTCGTTCCTCTCCTTCACACGAGGTAGCTTTGGTTCCTATCCGGGTGTAGCGCAGTTGGTAGCGCGCCTGCTTTGGGAGCAGGATGCCGGGAGTTCGAGTCTCCCCACTCGGACCACGGGTAAGTCTGTATAGGACTTACCCGTTTTTTAATTTTTTGTAAAAGGAAAGTTCAAAATCCCTATCATTCCCAGGTTCCAAGAAAGGCCCGGAGACTTTGATAATCTTTTGCTGATCGGTTTTGAAAAAAACATGTGGAGGATCAGAATCACCTGGACCGCATGGTCCACTTCTTCCTATACGACTATCGCTTTGAGCGGGTGTGGAAGAATCCGGACAACGACATTGAAAAACTGTCCCGCCACCGTGCGGTGCTTTCGCCAGATTTCAGTATGTACCTGGAGATGGCGTCTGTCATGCAGCTTTACAACGTATTTCGCAATCGCTGGTGCGGCGCTTACTGGGCATCCAAAGGGATTCGCGTGATTCCTACCGTCAACTGGGGCGATGAATCCACATTTGATTTCTGCTTTGAGGGGATTGAAAAAGGAAGCGTTGTTGCCGTCTCCACTTATATGGCCTCAGAGCACGACAACCGCTGCGACCAGAAAGAATGGTTCATGGCAGGCTACAACGAAATGCTGCGGCATATTGAGCCGGAAAAAATCATCTGTTACAATACACCGTTTCCCGAAATGCAGGGCAATCTCATCTATGTCGATTACGAACGCAGTTCTTGGCGGTATCTAAACTACGAGCGTTCATTCCCAAAAGAAGAGTTGGATGCGTTCAAAATGGATGGTGCACCAATCGGGAATCGTGATACAATAGAACCGTACCTGATTGGAAAAGGCGGAGGCAGCGCATACGGCGGAGCGTGGAAACCGTCTAAGCCGGATGATGGACGTTTTATAGGTGAACCCGGCAGTATCAACCACACAACAGATCGTAACGGGAATTTAAGAGAAACTAAAATCGGTGCAGACGGAAGGGCAGTCAAGGAGCGGCACTACTCAGATCACGGCAGTCCCAAACAACACTCTATTCCTCACGACCATACCATTTCATGGGAAGGAAACCGACCAAACTGGGGCAAAGCAGAAAACTATTGGGATGGAGATATTCCTGATTTCAAGTCATATTGGAGGTATGATATGTCCTATCACATTTTAAAATCTCAAAATTCACTGGAAGATAACCGTTTTAAATCGATCAGCGATTTCAAGTGGTGTATGAAATGTGGTGGAGAAGTAGAAATCGAATGGAACGGCATTCATTATGGCATTATCCGATATGGGACAGATGATAAAATCACAATCTATGTTTGGAATCGTCCTGAAACGGAATGCTGCTTTGACACCGCTGATGATGCGTTGGAGTATATGGTTGGTTCAGACCGCTTGCGTGATGTGATTACACGTGTTACAGTTTTGGATCGTACAATTTGAGATAAGAACCTCTTGCTGCGCTAAAACCATTGATATGACTGGATCTTTCCAAGTCCTATAATTACACTCGGACCACTTTTTACTGAAAAACCGCCTATTTAGGTGGTTTTTCTGCGTTTTCCCCTGCAGTTTGTCATTATGATTCCCTTGAGGTTGCTTTAAGGATTATGCGCGAAAGATATATAGATAGAAAATAATGGAACAATATCAGTATCTCGCCTATTATAAAACAGTAGAATTGGATGGATTTTATTCCTCTCAATATTGTAAGTGGATATCGTGGTTCAGTTGCCGCGGGAAGAAATTTCTGGGAAGGCAAACACCAAAACAATTCCCACATCCCGGTATCTGATGCGATTGTGGCGCTATACCAGGATGAAACAGCCAGAATTACCAGCGTATTTCTAACTACAAAGCGCCTGGATGATTTCGGTATCACGAAGCACGAGACATTGACCCTAGTTTTGCGGGTGCCCACCAGCCACGCCCCAGCTACCGTCAACTCCATCCTGGCCGCCGTCAATGGTTTCTTTCGCTTCATGGGTTGGAAGGACATCGCTGTAAAGCTGTTGAAGATACAAAAGGCCCTCTTCTGCGATGAACGCCGGGAGCTGACTCGCGCGGAGTATGCCCGGCTGGTCAGCGCAGCTCAGAAGGTGGGCAATGAGCGGCTGTCCCTGGTCATGCAGACCATCTGCGCCACTGGTACCCGCGTGTCCGAGCTGCGCTTTATCACCGTTGAGGCCGTGACTACGGGGCGGGCCGAGATCTGCAACAAGGGCAAACGCCGCACGGTCTTCCTCCCGGGCCGGCTACGCCGGCTGCTGCGGAAATACCTTCAGAAGCAAAAAAAGACCGCCGGAGCGGTATTCACCACCCGGACGGGCAGGCCGTTGGACCGGTCAAATATCTGGCGGGATATGAAAGCCCTCTGCGAGAGCGCGGACGTGGAACCAGGCAAGGTATTCCCCCTCAATCTGCGTCATTTATTCGCAAGGACCTACTACTCTTTGGAAAAAGACCTGTCCCGGATGGCGGACATTCTGGGCCATTCCAGCGTGAACACCACCCGTATCTATACCATGGAGAGTGGCGGCGTCCATCAGCGGCAGTTGGAGCGCATGGGGCTGATTATCACATAGTTCTCCTTCTAAGGAAGCAAACCCAGCGTAATGGCGCTCTCCTCCAGTCATTTTTCCAAAACTATCCTTTCTGCACAGCGGAAGAGGTGCTGCGCGCTGCCCACACCGGAAGGCCGGCCTTTGAAGCGCAATTTCTGCTCACCGAAGAGCAGCTCGGATCTTTCTGGGCCTCTCTGCTGCCCAAGCTGCCACGCTATGAGGCATGCAAACCCTGGCCCAACTGGCTTTTTCAGACGGTGGATGGCCTAAGCCAGATCGCATGCTTTTTTTCCGGCGAGGGCAGCCCGGCCCAGTTGGATGCCCTTCAGAACGCCTTGAATTCCCATTGGCGCGCTTATCCCATTCTCCAGCCAGATCGCGCTGCGCTGGAGGCCGCAGTCCGTCGGTGGGATTTCTCAGAAAATGAGTGGATCTGCCGCGACCTGTTGATTGCCGCCTTTCCTGACACAGTCGGCCGCTGGACGGTAGAGGAACTTTTGAAGATGGACACCATGGAACTTTTGCTCGAGACCGGCGAGCAAGATCCCAACACCGCCATTCAGATGATGAAATTGCTGCTGGACACAGCAGAGGAACACCTCCAGGAAACGGAGGCCGCTGAACAACTGCTCGGAAACGATCTATATGATTTCTGCCAGAATCAAAGCATTCAGCCCAAGCTCCTGGCGCAGCTCAAGCAGGACGACCGCTTGGCACGGCAGCTATTTCAAAGTGCTTACGCAGACAGCCCTCAGGAAGAATTGATTGCAGCATGTGACCGGTTGGGAGAGCAGACGATGAAAGCGCATCTTCAGACGCTCTTAGACCAAAATCCTTTTTGCTGAAGGGGCATTGTCTTGCCCCTTTGTCCCTGCCTCTCTGCACTTCACGAAGATGAACCATATCAGAGGAAAAACAGGGGTATTTATGAAAGAATCTGCACTGTGTGATTTGATCGCACAGAAAATTTCTCAATTAAAACCGGGATTGACCTTGCTTCAAAAAGAGCAGTATATCCCGGGTGAGCACGGCACGAAGAGCTTCATCGACCTATATGCCAGGGATGAGAAGGGGCGCCATGTTCTGATTGAATTGAAACGCAGCAATACCGCTGCGCGGCAAGCACTCCATGAAGTCAGCAAATATGTAGAACAAGTCAAGCAGCACTTTGGCGCAAAGGATTCCGAGATATTCGCGATCATTGCTTCCACCGAATGGGGAGAGCTGCTTCTCCCCTTTTCTCGTTTTTGTGAGGACGCCGGTTTTTCCATCGAAGGAATACAGATTGACGTAACGGAGGATCATTCTGACTGTCAGGCCCGCCCTATATCGCCTCTTGCAACCATCCGGGGGCGGCTCATCGCACCATGGCATCACATCTATTGGTACACGGACAAAGATGCCCTTCAAAGAGGGATTGCTGCCATTGAAGGGGCGTACAGCGCGAAGGGAATTGACGACTATGTGATCGTTTCCTTTTACCTGCCGGATCCCTCTCCCCCGGAAGAGCGACGTGCCGCCCTGCTGTCTGAGGTTGCAAATATGCTGAAGGTTCCACAGGCGTCGCTGTTCGCCTCGCTTGCCAGCTTCTCCCCTCCAACCTATGAGTACATGGCATACGCCGCTGTCCAAATGCTCCCGGACGAAACATGCCTGCAGATCATTTCCTGTGACGAAGCTCTTTTCGAGGAAGCACAGAACGCCATTCTCCTCATGCCCAAGGGACCGGCGTTGACGTTCTCGCAGCTCATAAAAAAATATTACCATGGCAGTCTTGCCGCCCTGCTTGAAACCGTGACCTGGGGCGGCAGGGACGAGCGGGACAGCTATCTTGTCGAAGATCTTGGCGCCCAGTATCAGTCCTACCGATTTGATATTTTACACGGCACCGCCACTGGGTTTTTTACCCTCCAAGACGCCAAATGGCGCCCTTGCGGCCCAGTTGCTCTGCCTGTATTGTTCCAAATATATGCCGAGAAAAACCAATCACTTGTCCGAGAGATCCTTGAAACAATAAAGCCGCACGATCGAGGGACTTTTTTCGAATGCCATCCTGCAAACCCATAAAAACTTTTGACAACCGCCTGGAAATGGACTATTGTCAAGATAGCTCTCTTGAAATCCACTCCGCCCTGAACACCAGCTCCCTTTGCCGTGCGGGGCAACTCAATGGAGGAACAATATCATGCAGACTGCAACTGACCTGAGAAACCTGCTGGCCAGAATCGACCGGAAGGGCTACCCGGCCTACAAAGACACCAAAGGCGCATACCAATTCCCGGACTATGTGCTGTCCATCGACCATGTACAGGGGGACCCCTTTGCCGCCCCCTCCAAAGTCAGTATTCACGTGAGGGGAAGCGCTGCGGCTTTTCCTCCGTCCCTCTACCGAACTCCTGTTCAGCGGATCGCGCTTCAGGATGCGCTGACCCGTCGGTTCGCCCGGCAGGCGGAAGCCGTGTCCTTCCGGGCCAAGGGCTCGGGACACAGCGGGCAGATCTCGGTCAGCCGCTGCGGGCAGGAGGTCTTGGAGCGCACCGCCTGCTGTCTGGACCCCACGCACGGTGATCTCTGCCTGCGCCTGGAGGTGGGGTTCCCCGCCCAGGGGCGGACCATTCAGGCCCGGGAACTGGAAAAAATTCTATTTGACTTTCTTCCCCAGTGTATCCATGCCACCCTGTTCTATCGGAACTTAGACAGCAAACAGCTGCAGGCCGTGGCGGATCTGGCGGAGGATCAGCAGTACATTCGGGACGCCCTGCCCCAGATGGGCCTGTGCGCCTTTGTGGCCAACGGAAGCATTCTGCCCCGGGCCTCCGGCGTCTCTGCCCGTTCCATGAAGAACGGCGTGGCCTTCCAGTCTCCGCCGGAACTGGCGGTCACCCTGGACCTGCCCCACCGGGGACAGATCACCGGCATGGGCATTCCAACGGGCATCACCTTGATTGTGGGAGGCGGCTACCACGGCAAGTCCACCCTGCTGGAGGCGCTGGAGTTGGGGGTCTACAACCACATCACCGGGGACGGCCGGGAGTATGTGATCACCGAAGACACTGCCATGAAAATCCGGGCTGAGGATGGCCGAAGCATCCGACGCACAGACATTTCCCAGTGGATCAGCAACCTGCCCAACGGCAAGGACACCACGGCCTTTTCCACGGAAGACGCCAGCGGCAGCACCTCCCAGGCGGCCAATGTGGTGGAGAGCATGGAGGCCGGCGCCTCCCTGCTTCTCATTGACGAGGATACCAGCGCCACCAATTTCATGGTCCGGGACGCCCTGATGCAGCGGGTCATCCACCGGGACATGGAGCCCATCACCCCCTTCATTGACCGGATACAAGCCCTGTACAGGGACCAGGGCATCTCCACCATCCTGGTGGCTGGCAGCTCCGGGGCTTACTTTCATGTGGCTGACCGGATCATCCAGATGGACCGGTACCTCCCCCGGGATATCACCGTCCGGGCAAAGCAGGAGGCCCTGGCTTTCCCCCCGGACGGGACAGCGCCGAAGTCGACCGGTCTCCCCAACCTGGACCGCCGGCCCAAGGCCTCGCCAGAATTCCGGCGCGGCGATCGCTGGAAGCTCAAAGCACTGGGGCGGGATGGGGTGTCGATTCAACGGGAAACCATCGACCTGCGGTACGTGGAGCAGCTGACCGACAGCGAACAAACCGCCGCGCTGGGGTACTGTGTTCTGTACGCCCAGCGGCACCTTCTGGACGGGAAAAAGACCCTCCGCCAAGTGGTGGATGAATTGGACCGGCTGATCCAGCAGCGGACCCTGGCCGGTCTGTGTGAGGGCCAGTCCGGCATTCCCTTCCTGGCCCGGCCCAGGCGGCAGGAGATCTTTGCCTGCTTCAACCGATACAGAGGTCTGAATTTGTAATCAAACAGCAAAAAACAGAGCCGACAACCACGAGAGAGGCCTCTCCTGTGGTCGGCTCTGTCTTTTTTCAATGCGGCGGAAGTACCGCTCTTTCCGTCTTTGCCCCAGCTTTTGTAATCGAACCAGTCAGTCCGCGGCCTTTTGGGCTGCCAAGCCTTCCAGCCGGTCTTTCAGTACCGCAAAGCTCTGCCTGCTGATGGCGTGTTCCAAAGAGCAGGCATCCTCATGGGCCTGTCCCTCGTCCACCCCCGCGTCAATGAGCAGCCGCTCAAAAAAGGAGTGCCTGGAGAAAATCTCTCTTGCCGCCTGCAGCCCCTCGTCTGTTAAGATCAGATTTTTCTCTTTGTCCACGGTCAAAAGACGCTCTGTCCGCAGCTTTTTCAGCGCATTGCTCACACTCGGTTTGGAGAGCGCCATATAGTTGGATACGTCAACAGCCCGGACAGATTCCTTTTGGATTTGCAAAAGGTAGATTGCTTTCAAATAGTTTTCCTGTGAAACGGTGCACTTCATCCCATCGCCTTCCTTTTCCCGTCATGCCAACGCATGCAGCCCACGCCCTGGAAACGGACTCCACTGCGTCGTACTTCTTCTGTTTATCATAGCATCAAACACAGCTTTGAGCAAGCAGGCGGTTTCCCACAGGGTTCCGCCCTCTCCGGCCTGCAGGCAGTGTTTTGCTCTGCAAACCATTTCCTGCGGCAACACCGCCTGATGGTAGGAGACTTGCCTTTCTCTGCCCGCCATGGTATCATGCAAAAAAACGAACAGGAGGCTGTCATGCCCAGTATAATAGAAATTTCTGACCTCACTGACCCTCGGCTGGATCTCTTCGCCCGGCTGACCGAGGCCCAGCTCCGCAACCGGCTGGAGCCGGAAAAGGGGATTTTTATCGCGGAGAGCCCGAAGGTGATTCAGCTGGCTCTGGATGCCGGCCACGCCCCCGTGGCCTTTCTCATGGAGCGCAAGCATGTGCAGGGACAGGCCCAATCCCTTCTGGCCCGCTGCGGGGACATCCCTGTCTACACCGCAGACCGAGACGTTCTGGCCGCCCTGACCGGCTATCCCCTCACCCGGGGAATCCTATGCGCCATACGGCGGCCGCAGCTGCCCGCCATGGAGGACATCTGCCAGGGGGCCCGCCGGGTCGCGGTGCTGGAAGGCATTGTGGACACCACCAATGTGGGCGCCATTTTCCGTTCCGCCGCCGCCCTGCACATGGACGCCGTGCTTCTCTCTCCCACCTGCTGTGATCCGCTCAACCGCCGGGCTGTTCGGGTGAGCATGGGCACCGTGTTTCAAATTCCCTGGGCCCGTCTGGGTGACCGGGCAGAGGACTGGCCCGCCGGCGGCCTGGAGCGCCTGCACGCCTTGGGCTTTCAAACCGTGGCCATGGCCCTCAGTGACAACGCCCTGCCCATCGACGCCCCCCGGCTGATGGCCGCGGAAAAGCTGGCCATTGTCCTGGGCACCGAGGGAGATGGCCTGGCCGCCGCCACCATCGCCCGGTGTGACTACACCGCCTGCATCCCCATGTCCCACGGTGTGGATTCGCTCAATGTAGCCGCCGCCAGCGCCGTCGCCTTCTGGCAGCTGCGGGCCCGTCCGGCTGGCTTCCCCTGACTTCCCCGCTCTATTTCTTCGCCCTGCCGCTCCTTGCGGCAGGGCTTTTTGTCGTGCTCCCCTCGTCTTATGCGCCCCCTGCACCAGGCGGGCATAAGATAGTAGAAAACGCAGCTGCGCAATTAAGTGAGGTGGAAGCCATGGCAACCATAACAGGCAGCGTCCTATTTGACCGGGACCGCAGCGCCACCCGCTCCAGTGGGGATGCCGGCCTGCCCGGGATTCCCGTGGTCCTGCAAAATCTGGACACCGGGGCACGATGCACCGTTTTCACGGACCAGGCCGGAGACTATGCCTTTCTTCACGTCCCCGCCGGAGCGTACCGCCTGGTCCAGGCTCCCTACGAAACAGATGGGCTTCCCTCCCCCGCCGATTTCTCCGGCGCGGCGGTCGGGCCTGTCCCTGTGGGAGGCAATCCCCCCATTTCCGCGGCCCCCAATCCCCCGGCAGGCGCCACCCATCTAGACGCAGTTACGCCCAACACCCGGTTTCTCACTGTGACGGGGGCAGACATAGGAGAGCAGACCTTCCTCAGCGGCCCTGTCATCTACTCCCCCATTGAAACCATTCTTGATCCCTGCGCCGCAGTCTCCGAGGAAAACCTCTTAGAGGCCGCCGACTGCGGGACCTTTGGGACGTTCCCCCCAGGGACCCCCGCCAACACGGGCGCGCCCACAGAACCCTATCCTGGGGTTACACCGGATTTCTCATACGTCCTGCCCAACCCCGCTGTCTACACCCCGGCCGGCGGAGAGTACACCGTTCAAAATCTTATGACCGATGCCTTGAGCCAGCAGATCGGCGCCTGGTGGCGGGTGGCTGACCACACCCAGGGCAACGAGACTGGACGGATGCTGGTGGTCAACGGCTACAACCCCGGCGCCGTCTTCTTCCGCGCTGAGGTAGCCGTGGAGCCCAACCACTACTATCTCTTCACCGCCTGGATTTTGAACCTGTTCAAAGTTACGGGGTACCCAGACCCGGAACTGGGCGTACGGGTCCTGGACCAGGTCGGTAATCCCCTGTATGCCGCCACCCTGGGCGCCCTCATCCCTGTCAGCCCAAACGCCCCAGAGTGGAAACAGATCGGCAGCGTTCTCTCCTCCCAGGAGAACACCCGGCTCACCGTTGAATTTCTCAGCGAGGGGCCTGAGGTCATCGGAAACGACTACGTCATCGACGACATCGCCCTCTCCCCCATTCAAGTGCCCCTGTTCCTGCCAGTTAAAACCGCAGACCGCCAGGTAATCACCGTAGGGGAGACCGTCCTCTTCACCGTCCGCCTGACCAATGCCTGCCAGAGCCCGCTGACCGATCTCTTTTTGCAGGACCAGCTTCCCAGCGGCTTTTCCTTTGTGCCAGACACCGTTCAGGTCAATGGCACTCCGTTCCCCGCCGCCGACCCGCAGCTGGGCTTTGGCCTGCCCGATGTCCGTGGCGGAGAGACCATCACCGTCTCCTTTCAGGCCAAAGCCGATGCCCTGCCTGTGCCCAACCCTGCCTGGAACCGAGCAGACCTGCGTTACGCCTACACCCCAGTGGAGGGAGGCATTCCCATTCCGTTTCCCGTCTCCACCAATGAGGTTCCCGTACTGGTGCTGGAGGCAGCAGACCTGGCCGTGGAGAAAACCGCCGCCCCGGACCCAGTAGATCCCGGCGCGCCCCTAACCTATACCATCACCATCTCCAACGCCGGGCCCTCTCCCGCCCGGGATGTCACATTGACTGACCCCCTTCCCACCCGAACCGGGGGAAGAATCCATCGGAAAGGAAGCTGATCTCCATGGCAGATATCATCTCCGGGCCTCTGGCGGAGCCCAAAGACAGACGGGGGCTGCTGCGCCCGGAATACTCCCTGGATGGCGGCCTGTCATGGCAGCCTTGGACTGGGTCCCAATCCATTGGGGACCTGGCCGTGGGAGAACGGGTTACGGTTCTCCTGCGGGGGGTGGTAGACCCCCTCACCACAGGCATCCTCACCAACGTAGCCCAGGTCTCCTCTCCCACGCCGGACCCCAATCCAGACAACAATACCGCCACAGTGGAAACCCCCGTGACAGAGCAGGCCGATCTATCGGTGGTAAAAGTGGGCGCTCCTAAGCCCGCCGCTGTGGGGGACCTTGTCACCTACACCCTTGCCGTGGCCAATGCCGGGCCTGTGAACGCGGAAAATACCGTACTCTCTGACCCCCTCCCCGATGCCTTGGCCTCCCCTGAGGTCTCTCTGGACGGAGGACGTTCCTTCCAGCCCTGGGCGGGGACACTGGCCTTGGGGACCCTTCTTCCCGGGCAGGCCCAGACAATTTTGCTTCGGGGAACCGTGCGGGCCTCCGCCGACGCTCTTTTGATCAACACCGCAACCGTACAGAGCGACACGCCCGATCCCAACCCAGACAATAACACCGACACGGAGGAGCTGCCTGTCCAGCTGGCTGCGGACCTGGCCATCACCAAACTGGGCAGCCCCAGTCCAGTGTCCGCCGGCGGTCTGCTGACGTACACCCTGGACCTAACCAATCTGGGCCCCGCCGATGCCCAAAACGTGTCCCTCACCGACCCCCTGCCCCCACCCCTCTCTGACGGCGCATACTCTCTGGACAATGGGGGCACCTGGCAGCCCTGGACGGGTTCCCTGGCCCTGGGAACCCTGCCCGCCGGGGACCACCGCCAGATTCTGCTGCGGGGAACCGTGGCCCAAGGGACCAGCGGCACCCTGACCAATACCGCTACCGTCGCCAGCGACACCCCAGATCCCCGGCCGGAGAACAACGAGTCCACAGCACTCACCCCGGTGGACACCGCTGCGGACCTAGCTCTAACTAAATCTGGGGCACCCAATCCGGTGCTCCACGGGCAGGCCTTGGTTTACACCCTTTCCCTGACCAATCTGGGCCCCGATCCTGCGGTCCATCCGGTGCTCACCGATCCCCTGTCGCCCCTTCTGCTGGAACCGGCGTTCTCCACAGACGTCGGGGCAACCTGGCAGCCTTGGGCAGGGACATGGCAGCCAGGCAGCCTGGCCCCAGGCCAGCGTGTAGAGCTCCTTTTGCGGGGCACAGTCAGCCTGGAGGCAGAGGGGATTCTGGTCAACACTGCTGTTGTCACCAGCGACACCCCAGACCCCAACCCGGACAACAACCAGGCCACAGAGCGCACGCCCATCGACACCGCTGCGGACCTGGCCGTTCTCAAGCAGGTCCAACCTGCCCGCGTCCATCCGGGCGAGACTCTGACCTACACCCTTCAAGTTACCAACGCAGGTCCCTCCGCGGCCCAGGACGTGGTACTCCAGGACCCCCTGCCGGCAGCCATTCTGTCCCCAGTATTCTCCGCTGACGGCGGGGCAACCTGGCAGCCCTGGAGCGGTACCTACGTGCTCCGCACTCTTCTCCCAGGCACCACCGCCACCCTTCTCCTCCAGGGGCAGGTGGACCCCTCCACGACAGCCAGTTCCCTGGAGAACACCGCTTTGGTGACCAGCTCCACCCCAGACCCCAATCCGGACAACAATGAGGACACCGTGGAGGTTCCCCTTCTCCCCTCCGCAGACCTTTCCGTACGGAAGGAGAACACCGGAGGCTCTGCTGTCCCCGGCACTCCCTTTCTCTACACCATCACCCTACAAAATGCCGGGCCCTCGGATGCCCAGGACGTGCTTCTCACCGACGCGGTTCCGGCGGAACTCTGGACGCCGGAGTTTTCCACAGACAACGGCGCCACCTGGACCCCATGGCACAGCCCCTATCTGCTGGGTACCCTGGCCGCAGGTGCCTCCCGCTCCCTCCTGCTGCGGGGGACCATCGACCCCGCCGCTACCCTTCCCCTTCTCAATACCGCTGTGGCGGCCAGTTCCACCCCGGACCCGGATCTCACCAACAACACCGCCCAGCGGGAGGACCCCCTTCAGCCCGCTGCGGACCTGGCCATCACCAAGGTGGCCGATACCGACACTGCTGCCCCTGGCGGCCTGCTGACCTATACGCTCACCATCGCCAACCTGGGCCCTGCCACCGCCCAGGATGTTCTTCTCACCGACCAGACTCCCGGCGGTCTGTCCCGCGTGGAAGTTTCCCTGGACAACGGGCGCACCTGGACCCCGTGGACCGGGGCCTATTCCCTGGGAGCGCTTCCAGCCGGTCAGGGAAGAACCCTGCTGCTGCGCGGCAGCCTGTCTTCCTCTGCCCAGGGCACCCTTGTAAACACCGCTGTGGTGGCCAGCTCCACCCCGGACCCAAACCCCAACAGCAACACCGCCACCAGCCTGGTCCCTGTCCAGGGAAGCACAGAGCTTCGTCTGACCAAAACCTCCCCCTGCTGGGCAGTCCCCTGTCAATACCTGGTATACCGCCTGGTGGCGGTCAACTGGGGCAGCATCCCGGCAGAGGGCGTGGTGGTACAGGACCATCTGCCGCCGTCGCTCTCCGCCGGGGTCTATTCCCTTGACGGCGGGATCACCTGGCGGCCTTGGCAGGGCCTGCTCTCCTTCGGCACCCTGGCGCCCGGCGCAACGGCTACACTCCTCGTGGCCGGGGTGGTCCACCCCTGCGCCCAGGGAACCATTACCAACACAGCGGTGATCTCCTCCCAGACCGCCGGACAGAGCACCGCCGCAGTCACCACTCCGGTCTGGCCACCCCAGGGTTACAGGCCCGTCTGGCATGGAACCGGCTGCTGACCCCTTTCATCCCCGGGGCGCCGCCTGGGTTCCCCGGGGAAATCCCATTTGCATCTTTCCCCGACCTATGGTACACTCAACGCATCCGATCCAACAGGGCAACCAGCTTCTCCCAAGGAGGTTTTCATGAAACAACCGGACGATATATTTTCCCAGATGCTTCCCTTTTGGGAACACCTAACCCCACAGGAACAGATGGCCCTGCGGGAGGCCAGCGTTCCCTCCACCCTGCCCAAGGGGACCATCACCCACCGGGCGGACCAGGACTGCAAGGGCATCCTGCTGCTTTTGTCCGGCCAGCTTCGGGCCTTTCTTCTGTCCGAGGAAGGGCGGGAGGTGACACTGTACCGGGTGCGGGAAGGTGAGACCTGTGTTCTCTCCTCCTCCTGCCTGATGGACGCCATCGTCTTCGACGTACTCATCGAGGCCATTGAGGAGACCCATGTGATCACCCTTCCCGTCACAGCCCTCTCTCCCCTGGCTCAGCAGCGGCCGGAGATCGAACTCTTTCTCTACAAGACCGCCAGTGAGCGTTTCTCCGATATCATGTGGACCATGCAGCAAATTCTTTTCATGGGGATGGACCGGCGGGCCGCCATTTTTCTGTGGGACGAGTCCGCCCAAAAGGGCCCCGTCCTCCGGATCACCCATGACGAGATGGCCCGCTACATCGGCAGCGCCCGGGAAGTGGTCACCAAGGTGCTGAAATACTTCGCCCAGGAGGGCATTGTCGCACTGCGCCGGGGGACCATCACCATTCTGGACCGGGAAAAGCTCCGGCGTCTCACGGGAATGGCCTCTGTGGAAGAGAGAACGCCTCGTCCACAAAAATAAGCCTGCACGGGGATTTCCCGCGCAGGCTTATTTTATGTTATGGATCTTCCCCAAGAAGAAGGCCCAGCTCCCGCCCCCGTTGTCTGCCCAAAGGGGTCAGCAAGGGATACAGCACAGACCAGGCCTGGGTCCGGAAATCCTCCTTCCGCCCCTTGACCGCACAGAAGGGAAGCCAGTAAAGGGAGGTGAGGAAAATGGTATCCGCCACACGGGCATACGCCCCGGGAAAATCCTCCCCTCGAAACATGCCCTGACGGGCCAGAATGGACAGCGCCTGGGCAAACAGTGCCGACTGGCTGTGATAAATCGCCTGCTGCCGCGCCCGGATCGCGGGGGAGAGCTGGCCCAGCTGGGCATGGTGCTGGAAGTAAAAGGCATAGTTCTCCCGGGCCTGTTCCATGTCCTCCAGAAAGGCGTCCAGTTCCTCCATGGTCCGAGGGGGCTCTTGAAAAAAGGTGGGCTTCGCCTCGGCCAGCAGGGCCTCCATGATGTCCTCTTTCCTTTTGAAATGATAGGTCACATTGCCCTTGCTGATCCCCAGGGCACCGGCAATCTCCCCAATGGAGACCGCGTTGTACCCCTGCTGGCTGAAGAGCGTTTTGGCCATGTCCAGAATGGCCCGTCGGGTATCTCGCTTCATGGGGTCTCCTCCTGCTGCACCGTGAGCCGGCGGACCTCCCGGGCCCCCAGAACCAGGACCAGCACCGCTGCCACTCCATCGGAAATGGGTCCCGCCCAGAGGACCCCATCCATACCAAGGGCCAGCGGCAGAAGCAACAGCAGCGGAATTAGCAGCAGTCCCTGCCGGACCAACGCCATCCAAAATCCCAGCTTGGCCTTGCCAATGGAGGTAAAGAAGTTGGAGGTAATGGGCTGAAAGGCGTTGACAAAGGTCATAAGCAGATAAATGCGGATATAGTGGATGGAAAACTCATAAAACAGCGGGTCCTCTGAGCCAAAGATGCTCAAAATCTGCCGGGGAAACAGCTGGATGCACAGGAAGGCAATCACCGCCAGGGTGGTGCCGTAGCGCAACGCCTTCCGGTAGGCCTCAATGACCCGGTCATACCGTTTACTGCCATAGTTGAAGCCGAAAATCGGCTGACAACCCAGAGCAATCCCGATGACACAGCTGAGAAAGACAATCATCACCTTTCCCACCGCCCCGGACCCGGCGATGGCGATCTCACTGCCATAGACCGACTGGGCCCCGTAGGTACGCAGCATGTTCATCAGGATGACCTGGGCTGCGGTCATAATCACATGGTTGAAAAAGATGGCGCCCCCCAGCGCGCCGATCCCTTTGATCGTACCAGCAGATAGACGGAAATCCTCCCGCTCCAGGGTCACCATGTGGCGCCGGCGCACCAGATAATAGAGGGCCAGACAGCTGGAGAGTCCCTGTCCCAGCACCGTGGCCAGAGCAACCCCCTGGATGCCCATGGAACAGGCAAAGAGGAAAATCGGGTCAAAAATCATATTGAAAATGGCCCCGGACAGGAGAACCCCGCTGGAAAACTTGGGGCTGCCGTCGGCCCGGATAAAATGGGCCATGGCCATGGAGAAAATGGCAAAGGGCAGCCCCATACTGATGATCCGGGCGTACGGGACCGCATAAATCATCATGGCCTCTGTGGCGCCGAAGAGGTAGAGCATCGGCTCCAAAAAGGCCACAGCCAGCACCGCCAGCAGGCAGCCCAGCCCCACCGACAGCACAATGGCGTTGCCCCAATTCTTTCGGGCGGAGCGTGCCTGCTTCTTTCCCAAGTCAAGGCTGAATCCCGCCGCGCCGCCCATGCCGATGAGGGCCGCCAGGGCGGTGGTTAAGGTAGACAGAGGAAAGGCAATGTTGGTGGCGGCAATGGCCAAATCTCCAATGCCCCAGCCGAGAAAGGTCTGATCCACAATATTGTGCATGGAATTGACCACTTGGCTGAGAATGGCGGGAATGGCAAAGGTCCAGATCAGCTTGCTCACAGGCGCGGTGGCCAGCATGGTTTGGCGTGGGGGCGCGGTCATGGCAGGTTCCTCCTCTTTGGCAGCAAAAATTAGGACTATCGTACAAACAAAATAGCACGATAGTCCTAATTTGTCAAGGCGACGGAGTTTCTCCCTGGGGGAGGTCCGGCGCTCCCGCCATCTCCTGCCGGACCAGGGAGAGGAACCGCAGGGTATCCGGGTCCGGGTGAAGGGGATAGAGAATCCCATAGGGGATAGTGAACGGCCAGTCCACAGGGAGGGTCACCAAAGCGGGATGCACCTCCCCCCAGCACTCCAGGGACATGAGGGGATTTCGCGTCTGCACGCAGCGGTTGAACACCTCCATGTCGTAGAACTGAGGGGTGTCCTCAATGGCAATGGCAGGGTGTTTCTCCACATAGTCCCGGACCCGGTCCACTGTGGGGGAGTCCCCCCGCTTGACCATCATCAGCGTCTGTCCATACAGGTCCTGGATGGTCAGCTTGGTTTTCCGGGCTAAAGGATGTTCCCGGGGAACGGCCACGCAGTGACGATACACTCCAAGGGGAAGAAAATTGCACCGGTCCAGCCACTGTCGGGAGTCGCAGGCACCGATGAGAAAGTCAAACTTCTCCCCCAGGGCCGCGATCTCCCGGAGAATTCCCTCGTGGTCGTCCTCAAAGGGGACAATGTGGAGCTTGAAGCCAGGCAGCTGCTCACTGACCCGGTACCAAAGGTCCATAAATGGTTTGCAGGGGTTGAGGATGGACGTCCCCACGCAGAAGGTTGTGGCCGCCTCTGCCGCGGCCAGACGGGCCTCCGCAATCGCTTTTTCCGAATAGGCAAACAGCTTTCTCGCGTGCTTGTAAATGATCCGCCCGGACTCTGTCAGGGCAATGCCGTGGTTGGTCCGAGAGAACAAGGTAAGGTCCAGATGCTTTTCCAGGGCGTTGATCTGCTTGATCACCGCCGTGGATGAGATATACAGGGCTTCCGCAGCCTTATTGAAACTGCCGCTGTCCGCCACCTGGACAAAGGTGGTCAGCTGGCTGTTGTACACAGGGGGTCCCTCCTTTTGTTCTAACTTTTTGTTATTGCCATGGTACAAGATTGATTCTTCCCTGTCAAGAGAAGGCGCGTTAAAATAAGGGCATCAAAAGGGATCCCGTCAATGAAGGAGGTCATCATGGCACAACTGATCGTCTATTTCTCCCGCCGGGGAGAAAACTATGTCAGCGGCCGCATTCAGCCGCTGTCCGTGGGAAACACAGAGGTGGTCGCCCGCCGTCTGCAAGTGCTCACAGGTGCGGACCTGTTCCAACTGGAGCCTGTCCATCCCTACTCCGACAACTATAACCAGTGCATTGAGCAGGCCCAGGCCGACCAGCGGCAGGATGCCCGGCCCGCCCTGCGGGCCCTGCCGGATCATCTGGAGGACTATGACACCATCTACCTGGGCTATCCCAACTACTGGGGAACCATGCCCATGTGCGTCTTCACCTTTTTAGCATCCTTTGATTTCACCGGCAAGACCATCCTTCCCTTCTGCACCCATGAGGGCAGCGGCCTGGGCCGCAGCGAGGCCGACATCCGCCGGCTATGCCCCGGGGCCCGGGTGGGCAGGGGGCTGGCCATTCTGGGCACCGCCGTCTGCCGGGAGGAGGCGGCGCTGGCCGCCTGGGTAAAAAGGGGAAAGTAATATGACTTTACAGCACTTGATACAAAACAGTCTCTTTCCCGTGGGGGAGGAGAATACCGCCTACGCCCCTTACTTTGACGGCACCAGCTACCTGCATATGTTGAGCCTGGATCAGGTGGCCGTGGGCAACGTAACCTTCGCCCCAGGCTGCCGGAACCACTGGCACATCCACAAGGCCAGCCAGGGGGGCGGACAGATCCTGCTGGTCACCGCTGGCCGGGGCTACTACCAGGCATGGGGACAGCCGCCCCAAGAGCTTCACCCCGGGGACGTGGTGCACATTCCCCCCAACGTCAAGCACTGGCACGGGGCCGCACCGGACAGCCCCTTCCAGCACCTGGCCATTGAGGTCCCCGGCCAGGACACCGGCAGCCAATGGCTGGAACCGGTGGACCCGGACGAATACAATCGACTAAAGTGAGGTGTCCCTGTGGATCGACCCTATATTTTCTGCCACATGTTTGTCTCCCTGGATGGGAAAATCATGGGAAACTATATGGACCTGCCCGCCTGTGAGGCGGCCAGTGATCTGTTCTATGACATCGCCTTTGGGCCCGAGCCTGTTTACCGCCACCAGGGATGGCTGTCTGGACGGGTAACCACCGACGACAATTTTACCCACTACCGAACGCCTGACCTGATTCCCCACGCCCCCACCGTCCCCGCCGGGGATTTTGTCGCCCGGCAGGCGCCCATGTACTACGTCTCCGTGGACCCCAAGGGGAAACTGGGGTGGCAGTCTGACACGCTGACCTACGAGACCACCACCGCCCATGTGGTGGAAGTGCTCACAGAGCAGGCCAGCAATGACTACAAAGCCTTCCTGCGGCGGCTGGGGATCTCCTACCTCCTGGCGGGAAAAGACACCCTGGACTACGCCCTGGCCCTGGAAAAGCTGAAAAGGCTGTTTGGCATCCAGGTGCTGATGCTGGGGGGCGGCGGCGTGCTCAACTGGTCTTTCCTCCAGGCGGGGATGTGCGATGAGCTCAGCCTTGTGGTGGCCCCCGCCGCCGATGGCAACCCCCGCACCCAATCCCTCTTCCGGGCCCAGGAGGGGCTGAGCACCGACAAGCCCATCTCCTTTACCCTGCTTGGCGCGGAAGCCAGAGCGGGCAGCGCACTCTGGCTGCGCTATCAGGTCAACGCTAAGAAATAAACCATGTTACTATATCAGGAGGAATTCGTATGAATCTGGAATCCATTCCCCTCTCCAATGGCGTCAAAATGCCCCGCCTGGGCTATGGCGTATACCAAGTGGATCCCGCCACCTGCGAGGCCTCCGTGCGGGAGGCCCTTGAGGTGGGCTATCGGGCCATCGACACCGCCCAGGCCTACCACAACGAGGAGGGCGTGGGCAGGGCCATCAAAGGCTCCGGCCTGCCCCGGGAAGACATCTTCCTTACCACCAAGGTCTGGGTCTCCAACGCCGGGCAGGAAAAGGCCCGGGCCTCCATTGAGGAATCCCTGCGGAAACTCCAGACCGACTACATTGACCTGCTGCTCATCCACCAGCCCTTCAACGACTACTATGGCACCTGGCGGGCCATGGAGGAGGCCTACAAGGCTGGGAAGGTCCGGGCCATTGGGGTCTCCAACTTCTTCCCCGACCGTCTGGTGGACCTGTGCCAGTTTGTGGAGATTCGCCCCATGGTAAACCAGGTGGAAACCCACGCCCTGTACCAGCAAAAGGCGGCCCATGCCATCATGGAGAAGTATGGTGTCGTCCATGAGTCCTGGGGCCCCTTTGCCGAGGGGCGGAAGGATTTCTTCACCAACCCGGTTCTGGCGGCGGTGGGGGCCAAGCACGGCAAATCCGTGGCCCAGGTCGCCCTGCGGTTTTTGCTGCAGAGCGATGTGGTGGTCATCCCCAAATCCGTGCACAAAGCGCGGATGGCGGAAAATCTCCAGGTCTTTGATTTCAGTTTGGATGCGGAGGATATGGCGGCCATCCAGGCCCTGGACCAGGAGGAGAGCGCCTTTTTCTCCCACTACGACCCCGCTACGGTGGAATTCATCACCGGGTTGGAGCTCTAACCATAGTTTGATTTGACAGTGGAAAGGAGATCATTTATGATGGAAAAGGTAACAGCTGGCCGGGACGAGTTGGGGGAATTCGCCCCCAAGTTTGCCCAGCTCAACGACGATGTTTTATTCGGAGAGGTGTGGTCCCGGCAGGCTGAACTCTCTCCCCGGGACCGGTCCATGGTCACGGTAACCGCCCTGATGGCCAGCGGGATTTTGGACAGTTCCCTTTCCTTTCATATACAAAACGCCAAAAACCATGGCGTGACCGCCCAAGAAATGGCGGAAATTCTCACCCACGCCGCCTTCTATGCCGGCTGGCCCAAGGCCTGGGCCGCCCTGCGGATGGCGAAAGAAGTTTATAGCGAAGGAGATTCTCACAATGCTCGGTAATTTCAGCTACTGCAACCCCACGAAACTCCATTTCGGCCCGGAGGCTTTGGATGCCCTGGCCGGTGAGCTGGCCCACTACGGCAAGCGGGTCCAACTGATCTACGGGGGCGGCTCCATCAAGAAAAACGGGATTTACGACCAGGTGGTATCCATCCTGAAGGCCGCAGGCAAAGAAATCTTTGAGGACCCCGGGGTCATGCCCAATCCCACAACGGAAAAACTCTATGAAGGGTGCAAAATCGCCCGGGAGAACAACGTGGACCTTCTCCTGGCGGTGGGGGGCGGCTCCTGCTGCGACTATGCCAAGGGCGTGTCCGTCTCCGCCTGGTGCGACGAGGACCCCTGGGAGAAATACTATGTCCGCATGGAGGAGCCTGCCAACCGCCTCATTCCCGTGGGCTGTGTGCTGACCATGGTGGGCACCGGTTCCGAGATGAACGGGGGCTCGGTAATCACCAATCACGCCACCAAGCAGAAGATCGGCCACGTCTTCGGGGAGGAGGTCTTTCCCAAGTTCTCCATCCTCAACCCCAAGTATACCTATACCCTGCCCAAGTACCAGATGGTGGCCGGCATTTACGACATTATGAACCACATCACCGAGCAGTATTTCTCCGGGGAGGATGACTGCACCTCGGACTACCTCATGGAGGGCCTGATGCGCTCGTTGCTCCACAGCAGCCGGATCGCAGTGAAGGACCCGGAGAACTATGAGGCCCGGAGCAACCTGATGTGGATCGCCACTTGGGCCCTGAACACTTTGGTAGCCCAAGGAAAGGACACGGACTGGATGGTCCACATGATCGGCCAGTCGGTGGGCGCCTACACCGACGCCACCCACGGCATGACCCTGTCGGCGGTCTCCCTGCCCTACTACCGGTATGTGATGCCCTACGGCTTGCATCAGTTCAAGAAGTTCGCAGTGAACGTCTGGGGGGTGCGCCCGGAGGGAAAAACCGATGAGGCCATCGCCCAGGAAGGTCTGGCCGCCATGGAGGACTGGATGAAGGAGATGGGCCTGGTGCTCCACCTGGCGGAGCTGGGCGTCACCGAGGATATGCTGGACGGCATTGCCAAGGGGTCCTTTATCATGGAGGGGGGCTATAAAGTCCTCACCCACCAGGAGATTGTGGATATTTTGCGGCAGAGCCTATAACGAAAGAGAACAGCCCGGGGGAAAGCGACGCTTCCCCCGGGCTGTTCTTTTCCCTCCCATGGGGCTACCCCTCTTCGTTGGCCGGCCTTTCCCCCAGCGGGTCTCCCTGCCCCTCCGGCTCCAACAGGTAAAACAGAAGTTCCCCCACCTGAAGGGGGTGACCCTTGGCCGCCTGCCAGGCCAGCCCAAACGGCGTGGCGCGCACATACTTAACCACCGTATACAGCCCTTTGCGTACCCGGAACATCGCCCGGCCGCGCTTTTCTCCAATCTGGAACAGCATTGGCCACCCCACCGGCACACCCTGGGCATAGAGGTCGGCGGCATCCAGCAGGTATTGGTACCCCACATAGTGTCGGGGAACCTTCCACTCCTGCAAGCATTCTTTTACACTCTTTTTCACGTCTCTTCACCTACTTTCCAGTTTATAATTCGACTATATTATCTATTTTTTCTTCTGTCAAGCCGTATTCCAGTTATTAGACCGTTTTATTATCAGGCATTTCTCATATCCTATCAGTAGGAGAGGTGCCGTATGAAACTTGACTATAAAGAAATCGGAAGGCGCATTGCCCACCGCCGAAAACAACTGGGATTAAAGCAGGCCACAGTGGAGGAAATGGCAGATATTGGGGAGAAATATCTCTCCTGTATCGAACGGGCTACCTCCACTCCCTCCACAGAGGTCCTCATGCGTCTGGCCATCGCGCTGGACACCACACCAGATGAATTTCTGGTGGGCACGGTCCGCCAGCAGGATGAGGCCTGGCGGGATGTGGCGGAACTTCTGCGTCCCCTCTCCCCGGACCAGCTGTCCCTGGCCCAGAGCTTCCTGACCTGGCTCAACGAACAGCCGCCAAAATAACGACGCCAACGACCGGCGCCCCCTGGAGCATTCCAGGGGGCGCCGTTTTTTCTCCAGGGGTTGGGTCAGGCCTGCCGCACAGGATAGCAGACCTCGGTGATAAATTCCTCGGGGTTGTCGGTTTCGTGGGGGCTGACATGGTAAATGTTGAAAGCGGGGCCGTCGAAAACATAGCCGTTGTCCCGAACCCAGGCGGCCACCGCGGCGTTGGCCGCTTGGATCTTGTCATAGGGTCCCTGGAAGGTCACCGAAGCAAAGGTCACAGGGGGAACCGTCTTAAAGACCACGTGCTCCGTGTCGGGATAGGTTCCCCGGACGGTTTTCTGGGCCTCCACATCCACATCGGTCTCCTTGTACTCCCCGTCGTGGAAGGTCACCGTGCAGTAGCAGGGGTCGTCCGGCTGGAGCTGGAGGTGCTCCGTCTCCCGGACCAGGGTGTGCCAGAGGATGCCCTCCTGGTCATAGGCCGGAATGGTCATGCGGACACTGGCCACCTGCCGCTGGGGCAGGGTTTTCAAATTCACAGGGTATTCCATGTTGCTGTCTTCCTTTCTCAGTCGCTGTTCCAAGGTGTCCAACAGGCGCAGCTGCCGCCGCAGCGCCGCCAGTTCCCCCCGCAGCGCCTCGCGCCGGGCAGAAAAGAGCGCCGCCAGAACCTGGGGATTCTCCCGTCCCTGCTGGCAGGCCTGAATCTCCCCCAGACCAAACCCCATATCCCGCAGCGCCGTGATCCGCCCGGCCACAGGCAGCTGGTCCTCGCTGTAATAACGATAGCCGGTGGCGGAATCAATGGATGCCGGGGGCAGCAGGCCAATCTCGTCATAGTGGCGCAGCATACGGACGCTGACCCGGGACAGCTTGGAAAATTCTCCGATTTTCAGCATTGTTTCGTCCTCACAGATCTGTTTTGGTTGTGCACAAACACAGAATAGCCCCTCACACCGTGTCAGAGTCAAGGGGAAACAGCAAAAATTTTCTGCACTTCCCATCAAAAAGCGCGGCGCTGCCAGGCAGCGCCGCGCCGGTCACCTCTGGGCAGCGGAAGCCTCTTCCCCGCTCAACCGTCGTTATTTGCAGCAGCAGAGGCACCAATGCCCCCAACCATCACCGCACAGAGGGCCATCTCCTGCGCCGCAATCATCGCCACGGTCCCGCTGACCGCAGCGGCTCCCATGACAGAAGTTTTTCTCTGGTCAACATAATCCCCGGAAACCAGCATGGCGCTGTGCATCAGCCGCTGGTTCTTCGGCAGGCCCAGTATCCCTCGATACCCCTTCTGATGGGACAGAAACTCGTCTACCTCCAGCACATCCGCTGTCAGTTCTTCCACCGGAGCGGGCAGCAGCGCCAAGCTCCCCAGTGTCCCCAGTTCATAGCCGGCGCCGTACTTCCGGCCCGCTGCCTTGAGACCTTGGTACACCCCCAGGACCTTGTCACGTTTCTCCTGGGCACTCCCCTCCCCCAGCGCCAGCACATGGCTGAGCGCCTGGGTATACTGCCCCGTGCCAAACGGGTGTTTCAGCGCGTCGTAGCAGGCCTCCACCTGATCCACCACCGCCTGCTCTGTATCGGGGGACAGGGCCAGCAGAACCGCAAACACACTGTCCTCCGCACCGGTGAGAAAGGGGTGCTCCCGCTTCATCCGCCGGTAAATCTCCTCCGCCCGGGCGGCCACCCCATCCAGGTCCCTTCCCCGCGCCCAATCTGCCAGCAGCAGGGCGGCCAGAGGGAGGTACTGGGAGGCGTAAAACCGCGTCCGCAGAACCTTGTAGCCCTGAAGTGCAAACGCCATCCGCTCCTCCGGCGCGGGGCTCAGGGCCAGCAGCGTAATCACGGCCAAATGGCCGGCGCCCCGGAAGTTCGAGAACATCCCGGTTTCTTCCTGGATCAAATCCCGGCAGGCATACAGACGCCCCGCGTCCCAGGGGCGGTCCTGGCCGGCAGCCATCCCGGCACAGATCGGGATCATTTGGGCATGCGCAAATGGGAACGCCCGCCGGAGCATATCGCGGGCATCCAAAAATCGTGCACACCGGTGGGACAAGCTTGTACGCATCAGCCTCTTCCTTTCTCCCTTTTCAGGTTACTCCAGCAGGGCCAGAGCAACCGCTTTCGCATCACTGCCGGAAATCTCCCGGCTCTCATCGCTCAAATATACCGCAAAATAGGTCTTCTGTCCATTCTCCTGGGTAAAGCCCACAAACCAGCCGGTCTCGCCATAGCCGGTGCCCGTCTTCCCATAGACCTGCCGGTCCCCCTGGTCCTGGACCAGCATGATCTTCTGGAGGGTGGCCACCTCCTCCGGGGTGTATGGGCTCTCCCCCTGAAAAATTTCGGCCAGCACCTGGACCTGTTCCACGGGAGAGATTTTCAGGGAGGAGTCAATCCAAAAACCATTGAGCTCCTGGCTCTGATTCTGGCCGCTGCCCGCCCATTGGGAGATGTCCTGGTTGCCGTAGGAAAGTGCCGCCAGCTGCTCCGCCACCGCCTGTCGGCCCACCTGGTCGATCACCTGGCGGAAATACCAGACGCAAGAGGACTGAAAGGCCTGCTCCAGGGTCAGGTTTTGGTTCCACGCGGCCACCGGGTAGGTCAGGCCGGAGTAGGTCATGGTGCTCTCCGGTCCGGACAAAACCCCTGTGTGAAGGCCCATGAGGGTGGAGACAATCTTGAAGGTAGAGCAGGGGGACACCCGCTGCCGGCACATCTCCTCCTGGTAAAAGGTCCATTGATCAGTCCCCGGGTCATAGAGAACCGCACAGCCCTGAATCCCTCCAAACGCCGCTGAAAAATCCGCCTCCCGCTTCTGCGGGGCCGCTTCCACGGGGCTCTCACTGGCCAGGGGGACATCATTGGCGGCGGGCTTCTCCTGCCCGCAGGCCGGGAGAAGGCACAAAAGCAGACAGATCAGCCCCCAAACCCATCGTTTTCTCATGGAAGACCTCCTTTTTCTTGTCTATCCGAGAGAACCTTATCATAAAACAGTCTAAGAAACAACCCCCGTCCGGGCGCTTTCTCTGCCCGGACGGGGGTCCGTGGGGTTCATGGGGTCCAGGCCACCTCATAGGCCGGATAGGCATGGCTGTATCGGTAGCCTAATTTTTCCGCCAGGGCCAGGGACTGCCTGGTGTGGGCATCCCAACTGGGGTAGAGCCCCCGGTCCAGGCAGGCCAGTAGGAGCGCCGCTGAGGCAGCCGTGGCCAATCCCTGGCCCTGGCAGGCAGGGTGGGTGTCCACCTCCACCTCGATGCCCCCCCGATACCGGGAATAGGAGGCAGCCCCGGCCACCAGTCTCCCCCGGCGGAGGACCGCCATCCCCAGACCGCGGCGGGCAAAGACCGCAGGGGTGGGAAACTGGGCCACCAGATCCCGGCTCCAGGGACTGGCCAAACACCGTTGATAAAGGGTTGTATTCACGGGACAGAGCTGGTCCGACGGGGACAAGCGGGCGGCCAGACGAGCCAGACGGGTCCGGTCAAATAGCATCCCTGTCTTTTCCGTGGCATAGCGGGTCACCCGGCGGGCCTGGGGGTACACCCCGGCAATGCACCGGGCCCATCCCTCGTTCTGGGGAACCAGAATGTGATAGTCTGGCCGGCGGTTTGGGGGAAGGAACCGGACCAACTCCTCCCGGGGCTCCCCCGCCAGAAAGGTAAAATCCCCCAACGTGGCCAGGGCCGAGACGGGGGCCTCCCCCACCGGGGCATAAACTTCCCCCATCTCCCCCTGCAGGCAGGACCAGATGATGGTCTCCTGCCAGCCAGCAAAGAGAGGGGCCACAGAGGCCATGGACCGCACAATTTGAATCATAGACGCCTCCAAAAACAACACGGGACCGGGGCGGCTGCCCCGGTCCCGTGAACAAAAAACCGTAAAATATCTTTGCTTATCGGCCGGACAGGTACGCGTCAATGCTGACCGCAGCCTGCTTGCCGGCACCCATGGCCTTGACCACCGTCTGGGGGCCTGTGACCGCGTCGCCGCCGGCGAAGACGCCGGGCCGGCTGGTCTTGCCGGATGCGTCGGTGGCAATGCCCCCCCACTTGTCCTTGTCAATGCCGGTGGTGGTATCCACCACGGCGTCACTGTACGAGGTACCGGTGGCGATGACCAGGTTGTCACAGTCCACGTCGAAGAACTCGCCTGTCCCCACGGGGCGGCGGCGGCCGGACTCGTCGGGTTCGCCCAGCACCATCTTCTCACACTTGACCCCGGTGAGAACCCCATCCTTGCTGTAACAAGACACCGGGTTGGTTAGTTCCCTGATCTCAATGTCCTCCTCGTAGGTGTGGGCAATCTCATCCCGGCGGGCAGGGGCCTCGGCGATGGTGCGGCGGTAAACCATAATGGTCTCCGCCCCCAGGCGCCGGGCGCAGCGGACCGCGTCCACCGCCACGTTGCCGCCGCCCACCACCAGAACGCGCTTGGCGTCCTTGATGTTGGCGGGGAGGGTGTCGTTGTGCAGGTTCACCTGGGTGAGGTAATCGTTGGCAGACCACACCCCGGTGAGGCTGGTGTCCAGCCCTCTGGGCGGCTGGGGCACATCGGCGCCATTGCCCACAAAGATGGCCTCATAGCCCGCGGCAAAAAGGTCGTCCACGCTCTTGTCCTTGTCGATGGGCGTCCCGGTGACGATCTCCACACCCCGGGCCTTCAGGGTTTCGATCTCCCGGTCCACCACCGAGTTGGGCAGGACGAACTGGGGAATGCCGTAGGTCAGAATGCCGCCGGCATAGGTCAGTTTCTCAAAAATGGTCACGTCATAACCCATGGCGGCCAGGTCACCGGCACAGGCGATGCCGGCGGGGCCGGACCCGATCACCGCCACCTTTTTGCCCTTCTTCTCCACCTGCGGGGCGGAGACGGGATGGCGGGCGGCGTACCAGTCGGCCACAAACCGCTCCAGACGGCCGATGCCCACGGCCTCACCCTTAACCGCGTGGGCGCAGTTCTTTTCACACTGCTGCTCCTGGGGGCAGACCCGCCCGCAGATGGAGGGCATGGTGCTTCGCACGGTGATAATGTCATAGGCCCCTTCAAAGTCCCCCTCTGCCACGCGGGCAATGAACTCGGGGATCTGCTGGTGAATGGGGCAGCCGGCCACGCAGGGCTTTTTGCGGCAGTTCAGGCAGCGCATGGCCTCCCGAATGGCGTCGGCCTCGGTATAGCCCAGAGCCACCTCGTTGAAGTTGGTGCAGCGAACTTCCCGCGCCTGCTCCGGCATGGGATTTCTTTCTCTTACGTTGTTAATCATCTCGCCAGTCCCTCCTTCGGCTCCAGACTGTTGTGTCTTTGAATCAGACTCTCATAACGGCCCAGTGCATTCTTCTCGGACTCTGCGAAGAGGGCATCCGCGTGCTCGGGGTTCTTCATGCGCAGGGAGGCATAGCGGACCTCGCCCCGCAGGAAGCTCTGGTAATCCTCATTGGGTTTCGCGCTGTCGATCTGCAGGGGGTTCTTGCCCTCTTCCGCCAGACGGGGGTCGAAGCGCAGCAGATTCCAATACCCAGCCCGGACGGCTTTCTTCATCTCCACCATGGAGCGGTTCATGCCAGCCTTCAGGCCGTGGTTGATACAGGGGGCGTATGCGATGATCAGGGAGGGGCCGTCATAACTCTCGGCTTCCTTCAGGGCCCGCAGGGTCTGGGCGGGGTTGGCGCCCATGGCCACCTGAGCCACGTAGACATGGCCGTTGGTCATGGCGATCTGTGCCAGGTCCTTCTTGCCGGTGGGCTTGCCGCCGGCGGCAAACTGAGCCACCGCGCCGGTGGGGGTTGCCTTGGAGGACTGCCCGCCGGTGTTGGAGTAGACCTCGGTGTCAAAGACCAGCACGTTAAAGTTCTCCCGGGAGGCCAGGATGTGGTCCAGGCCGCCGTAGCCAATGTCGTAGGCCCAACCGTCGCCGCCGAAAATCCACATAGAGGGACGGGGCAGCAGGTCGGCGTTCTTGACAACGAACTGCGCGTCCTCATTCTCCGGATAGACCTTGCACAGCTCCACCAGGGACTCGCCCAGATGGTTGGCCTCGGCGGTGTTTCGATTCTTCAGCCAGGCGTTGGCAATGCCGCCGAAGGCGGGATTCTTTGCCAGACGCTCCACCACGGTCTTGATGCCCTCCCGGCGGGTCCGCATGCTCACGGACATGCCGTAGCCGAACTCTGCGTTGTCCTCAAACAGGGAGTTGGCCCAGGCGGGGCCACGGCCCTTCTCATCCACTACATAAGGCATGCTGGGCACGGAGGCGCCCCAGATGGAGGAGCAGCCGGTGGCGTTGGCGATGATGGCGTGGTCCCCGAAGAGCTGGGTGACCATCTTGGCATAGGGGGTCTCGCCGCAGCCGGGGCAGGCGCCGGAATACTCCAGATAGGGACGCAGGAACTGGGCCTCCTTCACATTCTTGCCCGAGCCCTGCTGGACGCCCACCTTCTTGGCGTACTCAAAGGTCTCCTGATCGTCGTGCATCCGGCCGGCAGCGCGCTCCATAAACAGCGCCTTGCCGTGGGCGGGGCACATCTCCGCGCAGGAGCCGCAGCCCGTGCAGTCCTCAGCGGACACGGCAATCAGGAAGCGCTTGCCGGGGGCACTCTTGCAATCCACCGTGGTCAGGCCCTGGGCATCCTCCGGCTTGAGGATAAAGGGACGAATGACCGCATGGGGGCAGACGGTGGAGCACCAGTTGCACTGGGTGCAGTTCTCCGCATGCCACACGGGGATATCCACCGCGATGCCGCGCTTTTCAAAGGCGGCCGTGCCGGAGGGCACTTTGCCAGTGACATAGGGCAGGAAAGCGGAGACAGGCAGCGCGTCGCCCTCCAGGTTGTTGGTGGGAATCAGGATATTGCGGACATAGGCGTCCTGCTCGGCGTTGACGGTGTTGAGCTGCAGCACCGGCTTCTCGCCGTCCTGGGCGTTGGCCCAGCTGGCGGGGACGGAAACCTCCTTGGCAGCGGTCTGTCCAGCCAGAACCGCGGCCACGTTCATGTCCACGATGTTCTGTCCCTTGGCGCCGTAGTCATTGATGATGCCCTGCTTCATATACTCGATGGCATCCTCTGCGGGAATGAGGTCGGCCAGTTTGAAGTAAGCGGACTGGATGATGGTGTTGATCCGCCCCTTCAGACCGATCTTCCGGGCGATATTCACCGCGTCACAGGTATAGAACTTGATCTGCTTCTGGGCAATGGCCCGCTTGATCTCCGCAGGCAGACGGGCCTCCAGCTCCTCCCCTTCCCAGTCGCAGTTGAGCAGGAAGATGCCGCCGGGCTTCACATCCCGGACCATGTCATACTTGCCAATGTAGGCGGGGTTGCCGCAGACCACGCAGTCGGCAGCGCCCACATAGTAAGAGGAGCGGATGGGCTTGTCACCAAACCGCAGATGGCTGATGGTCAGGCCGCCGGACTTTTTGGAGTCGTACTGGAAATAGGCCTGCACATACTTGTCCGTGTGGTCGCCGATGATCTTGGAGGTGTTCTTGGAGGCGCCCACCAGACCGTCCGAGCCGATGCCCCAGAACTTGACGGAAGCCTGGGTGGGATCGTCCGGCAGGGCAAACTCGCACCGGTCAATGGACAGGTTGGTCACGTCGTCCAGGATGCTGACGGTAAAGTGGTTGTGGCCGCCCTTGGCCAGATGCTGGAAGACAGAATACATGTCGGCGGGGGTGGTGTCCTTGGAGGACAGGCCATAGCGGCCGCCGATCACCCGGATGTCCGTGCGGCCGGCGTCGCTGAGCACCGCCGCCACATCCAGGTACAGGGGCTCGCCAAAGGCACCGGGTTCCTTGGTGCGGTCCAGAACCGCCAGACGCTGAACGGTCTCCGGCAGTTCAGAGAGCATGTGCTTGGCGGAGAAGGGGCGGAAGAGGTGGACCTCCAGCACGCCTACCTTCTTGCCCTGGGCGGTCATGACATCCACAACCTCCTCCAGGGTACCGCAGACAGAGCCCATGGCTACAATCACATCGGTGGCGTCCGGGGCGCCGTAATAGTTGAAGGGCTTATAATTGGTGCCGATGGCGGCATTGACTTTGTTCATGTTCTCCACCACCACGTCCACCAGGTGGTTGTAGGCGGTGTTGGAGGCCTCTCTGTGCTGGAAGAAGGTCTCCGGGGGCTCATTGGAGCCGCGGTGGTAGGGATGATGGGGCAGGTTCGCCTGGGCATGGAAGCGGTCAATGGCATCCCAGTCCACCATCCCCTTCAGGGTCTCATAGTCCCAGGTCCGCAGCTTCTGAATCTCGTGGGAAGTGCGGAAGCCGTCGAAGAAGTTGATAAAGCCCATGCTGGCCTGGATGGCGGACAGGTGCGCCACCGGCGCCAGGTCCATCACCTCCTGGGGGGTGCCGGAGGCCAGCATCGCCATGCCGGTGCCCCGGCAGGCCATGACATCCTGGTGATCCCCGAAGATGGACAGGGCGTGGGTGGTCAGGGTCCGCGCCGCCACATGGAAGACTCCGGGCAGCCCCTCGCCTGCAATCTTATACAGATTGGGGATCATGAGCAGCAGGCCCTGGGAGGCGGTAAAGGTGGTGGTCAGCGCGCCGGTGGACAGGGAACCATGGACCGCGCCTGCGGCGCCGGCCTCGGACTCCATTTCCACGATATTGACGCGGTGTCCAAAAATATTTCTACGGTCTTGGTTGGCCCATTCGTCCACATGCTCCGCCATGGGAGAGGAGGGCGTGATGGGGTAAATGGCAGCGACTTCTGTAAACGCATACGCCACGTGGCCGGCGGCCGCGTTGGCGTCCATACTCTTAAAGGGTCTGGTATCTCTCATTTCGCTGCGCCTCCTTTCTGTGCTGCCATGGCACGAACCTGAACATAGGTAAACTCCGGCATCTCCCGGGCGGTGATGACACCGTTGGGGCAGACATAGGAGCAGATGTTGCAGTCTTCACACCGGTCGGGTTCAATAACAGCACGGCCGTCCTCCAAGTGGATCAGCCCATCCGGGCAGTTGTCCACGCAGTCGCCGCAACCGATACAGCCCACCCAGCACAGCTGTTTGCGGACCTCGGGGTCGTCTTTGGAGGCGCAGGGCACCATCTTGGCGCCCTTGTAGGGCACGATGACGGGCAGTTCCTGGGGGCAGACATGGACGCAGGCAGTACAGCCCACGCATTTGTCGGGGTTGACCTTGGCCGTACCCTGGACAATCTCCAGTGCGTCAAAGCGGCAGGCCTTCACGCAGTCGCCAAAGCCGGCGCAGCCATAGTTGCAGTGGCCATCCAGGGCCATCTTCACCGCCTCACGGCAGGAGGTGGCCCCCGCCTTGGCATAGACCTCATGGTTATGCCAGCCGCCGCGGCAGCGGACAAAGGAGACCGTGGACTTCAGCTTGGTCAGGTCATGATAGGTGTCCACAATGATCTTCTTCCGGCAGGAGACGGTGCAGGCCGCGCAGCCTACACACTTGTCGTAGTCGATCTGGGCGCAGTTGTCCACCACGGAGATGGCGCCCTCGGGACAGGCCTCCACGCAGTCGCCACAGCCAATGCAGCTGTAACCGCACAGGCGGATGGCACGCGCCTCCTCGTCCTGATTGGAACAGGGGACGAAGTTGGAGGCATCGGACGGCACCATGTGGATCAGGTTCTGTACACAGGCGTTGGCGCAGGCGCCGCAGCCGTTGCACTTTTCCTTGTCCACCTGGACATTGCCATCCACAATAGACAGGGCCCCAAAGGTACAGGCGGCCACACAGGAACCGGCGCCTACGCATCCATAGACGCACTCATGCTCGGCAAAGCCGCTCTTCACCGCCTCCTCGCAGGAGCCGTATACCTTCAGTCTGGACTTCCCGGCCGCGCAACCGGAACATTTGATAAACGCGGTTTCCTGCCTGGCGGGGACGAGCTCGCCGCCTGTCAAAGCGACAATGGCAGCAATGTCCTCCTCTTTGCACGCAGGACATAGGTTTGCCGGACCACCTTCCGCGATGGCAGCGGCGCATTCGTCACAGGTGGCAAATCCGCATCCGCCTCGGCCAGTGCAGTCCGTGCCCGGAAGCAGCTTCCGGACTTCTTTTGCAAGATTGTTTGGCTGCATACATATTCACATCCTTCAATAATGCTTTGCAGGGGTCATAAAAATCCATGGACATTATGGCGCGATTGAAACAGAATGTCAACAGAAATCGAGAGATTTTTTCTGGTTTTTTTGGATTTTTCGTGATTTCTTCGACCGGGTGTTCACAACATTTTGTTATCTTTCGCTAACTCCACTTTTCTTGCCCCCTTTCAGCTGCTCCTACCCTTATATTGACATCCCAGACTGCCTGTGATAGAGTAAAGTCCATAAAAAAGGAAGGGGAAATGACCGTGCCCAAGGTTTTTCTCTCTGGTTATGCCAAGCTGCCGGACAACACCACGGCGCAAAAACTGTACAACCACTTGGTCCTGGTGGTCACCGCAGAGTCCTCCACGGGGACCATCCTGGATGCCGACTGCACTATGGCCACCGAGTTGGGGCGACGGTTCATCCGGGAGCTTCTGGTGGGCTACGCGCTGACCCGAGGGCCAGACCCTCTGGTGGAACGGCTGAATCAAAGCTACTACGGACATCTGCGTAAGGCACTGCAGACCTGTATCAAGGGGATCTGCCTTCAGTATGGGGAACTCTCCCGGAGCAGTACCGCCGCCCAATAGACCGCCTTTACGCTCTCGTTTCCCCATTGTCATTGCCCTATAATAAAATAAGGAGGGACCCACATGCTGCTGTCCGGTGAGGAAATCCAGAAGAATCTGGGTGGGAACATTATCATCGAACCCTATCACCCCTCTCAGCTCAACCCCAACAGCTACAATCTACGCCTGTCCAACGAGCTGCTGGTCTACGACACCGACACCCTGGACATGAAGGCCAACAATCCTGTCCGACACCTAACCATCCCGGACAGCGGCCTACTGCTGGAGACCAATAAGCTCTACCTGGGCCGCACCCTGGAGTACACCAAGACAGAGCAGTTTGTCCCCATGCTGGAGGGGCGCTCCTCTGTGGGGCGGCTGGGCCTATTTATCCATGTCACCGCTGGGTTTGGCGATGTGGGCTTTGCAGGGTACTGGACCCTGGAGATGTTCTGCATCCACCCCATTGTGATCTATCCCAATGTAGAGATCTGCCAGATTTATTACCACACCATACAGGGCGAGTATCAAAAGTACGACTCTGGGAAATACCAGAACAACACCGGCGTTCAGCCCAGCATGCTGTATAAAGATTTTCTGCGGGAGGACGGCAGCGGCAAGTGATCCTCCCCTGCCCTGCCCCCCTTTTCACCGTTCCCCTCTGCCCGTCGGCAGAGGGGATTTTTCATCCCTTTCCCCTGGAAACAAAGCCCGGCTCTTTGCCTTTGACAAAGAGCCGGGACGATGCCTAAAAAGAACGAGATCGATTGATTGGATTTTGGAAAACAATGATTTGACGCGATCGACCCGATGGACTCTGCTCAAGCCTTCTTGCTCAGCTTGGCAGCTGCCTTAGCATCCTGTTCATCCAGCTCAGCACGGGTGTTCTTCAGATAAATCTCAATGCCCTCTTCCACATTGGCACGGCGCTCCTTCTTGGACATCCCAATGATCTCCATGACGATACACAGCGCAATGCCCACAAAAAGGCCATAGGACGGGTTGGCACAGGTGGCGATGGCGCCGGCGGTGATGCCCGCCACGCCGCGCTCCACATTGGTGCGGCACATGTTGATGCCCACGTAGAAGGAACCGAAGGCCTGAATAATCAGGGTCTGCGCCATGGCCAGAGGCAGGATGGGCTGGATCAGCGCCATCAAGGGGACAATCAGCTGGCAGATCCATTTGGTGGTATTAAACGTACAGGCACCGCCGAAAATGGAGTACATGTTCTCTTTGCCTGTCTTATAACGCTCGGCCACGGACACCGTCATGGCGGACCACAGAGGACCCGACATGGTGCAGGTGGGGCTGAAGAAAGCCTCGATCAGGTTCCGGAATCCGCAGCACATATTGGTGCGGTCGGGGTTGACGTCGATGTACTCATCCTCCCGGTACCGTTTGGTATCCTCCAGGAAGGCCGTGCCGCCCACGATATCTCCGAATGCAATGACGTAGCACATAATCGCCATGGGCAGGTCCTGCAGCAAAATATGGGCGGGCGGAATCCCAATGCCCAGAATAGAGAAGTTGTTCCATACCCATTGCAGGCCCGGGAAGGGGTTAAACCAGAAACTGGTTACCGTAGAGAAGTCCGGCAGATCGCACTCCCCAATGATCATAGCGATCACACCCGCTACAATAATGGCAGGGACAAAGCCAGCCTTGGTAATGAGTTTAATGAGTTTGCTTTTACTGCCAAATTTCACCTTGCCAAACCCATTGGAAAACAGCAGGAACAGACCCAGCGCACAGCCAATGGACCAGGAAATGGGATATTTGAAGAAGCCGGCCCCGCCGTCTTCCAACGCCTTAAAGCCGTATTGGCCACAACAGGCGGCAAAGCCGGAGCCTATGAGAATCCCCGCTTTCAAACTCTGCGGACAAATGTCAATGATCTTTGTGGCAATGCCGGTGACGCCCAAGATAACATACATCAGGCCCAGGATCAGTTCCAGCCCCACCAGGGCGTACATCCGGTCCGGTCCCTCAAAATTCAATAGGAACGCGGTGATGAGCGGCACAGCCGGCGTAATCCACCCGCCGATCAGGGGGTCGCCCAAAGTGTTGTTGACCATGTACAGCAGCTCATGGACAAACACAATGGACAAAGCCATCTCAAAAGTAAAGCCAAACAGGTCCTGCAGATACGCAGTGGCCGCAGAGCCGGTCATAAAGACGACGCAGGCCTGAATCATCTCCGGAATTTCCCATTCGTAATGGACAAAGGGAATACGAAGGTCGAACTTCCAGATTTTGATGCAGGGCTGCTTCTCACCGTCTTTCCGCCGGGCGGTTGGAAGCATGAGATTCATTTACGGTCCCTCCTCATAAAAATACACATTGCTTTGACTTGCAATTTTTCTGTCGGAAAAACGCATGAGCGCATTTCCTTTTCTTCTTTTCCACATCTTTTCAATCGATACAACGTCATTATAGCACGTTTTCACCAAAACGCAACAGATATCCCTTCGTCATTTTCCACGAACGTGTACTATTTGCACAAGAAATCATTCCTTTTCAGGCGCTTCCTGATCGTTTTCTTTAATTTATTTGGCTGAAATCAGAATTTTTTGTGTACAATTGTGAAGCAACTGAATAATAATTCAACATTTTCTCAATTTTTTTACGAAATACCCCCTGCGTTCCCTACAAAACACATCGTTTCGTAATCCTGTCCAATTTCATTTTGCAAGCCACTATTTTATATCCGTCAATTCTCTCCCTTGCCGCAAAAAAAGACGAGGCCGAAGCCTCGTCTGCTCTTCGCGTTTCCGCTGGATCAGTCATATTCCGGGTCCCGGACAGAGGTGTCCGCGCTGCCCGTGCCCGCCGATCCGTCTTCGGTCTCTGCGGTCTTAAACATACTGGCGTCTGCCCGCATACCCCTGCCGTTGGCGTCGTTGACCTGGAAGAAGTTGACATCCTCCGGGGTCAGGGAGGTGGTATAGGGGTTGACCAGCTGGTTGATCATAGTCAGGCTCTCCGCCGGCTCCAGCTCATAACAGTAGCTTGTCCCCCGATAGGTGGTATTGCCATCTCCCGGCAGCGCCCCACCGGTCACGCCGGTGCTCAAATTCACCCCAATGGCCTTGGTAACAAACCAGGTGATGTCCGTCCCAGAGAGATTGGTCTCAATGTTCCGCTGGAAAATATCCACGAACTGATCCAGCTTCCCGATGTTGGAGACCAGCTTCTTGGCCACAGTGACCATCAGGTTGCGCACTGTCTCGCTGCGCTGGATATCCCCCAAGGGATACCCTGTGCCATCCCCGTTCTTTCGGAACCGGCAGACCTCCATGGCCGCCTGGCCATCCAGGTGCTGCATGCCCGGCTGGAAGAAGATGTTCAGATCCTGGGTGGGATCACTGTAATACATCTCCACGGGAACATCAAATTCCACGCCGCCCACTGCGTCCACCAGTTCCACAAACCCATCCAGGTCGATGGTGATATAGAAGTCAATGGGATACCCCACCAGGTCGGACACCACATCCTGGAGGTTCTCTATCCCTCCATGGAGCGAGGAATTGATCTTCGGGCTGGACTCATCCACCAGCGTGTCTCTGGGCACCGAGAGCATTCCGATCTTCTGGTTGGGCACATCGTAGGTGACCAGCATGATGGCATCGGCATTGCCGCTGACCTGGTCCGGGCAGGCCAGCAAGAAGGTGTAGGTCTGCTCTCTCCTGGTGTGGCTGCCCTGTTCCATCCCCGGCGCCACTTCCTCCTCTTGGGTGGCATTCGCTGCGGCGGGCTTCATCTCAGGGGCTGGAACGGCTACTTTATAAACACCATATCCAATCACAATGACAGCTGCAACTGCCACCACAGCGGCATAAATGCCCCGCAGGACACGGTACTTTTTTTTCAATCGACGTTTCTTCTGTTTGGCCAAGGCTCTGGCCTCCTTTTGTTGTGTTTTCCAAGGGGTCAAAAAAGCATGTATAAATGTAGTATACATAATTTGCCCATTTTCGGCAAGTCTTTGTCCTTAACTTTCGTATTATTCATAATTCCTACCCACTTTTGTATCTTTTTTTCGTTTGTACAAACAAATACACAGGCGCCCTTCCTGCTCTCCCCGGCGATGGGTCCGGCCGGGGTTTTTCCAAGGAATTGCCGGAAACCCCTTGCAACCCTTTCATTCATGTGTTATAATAAGCACGATTTTAAGATGTAAGTTAGGTAGAGTGGGGCTTGCCCCGCTCTTTCTTTTATGAACTGGACCGGGCCCGCTCCCTTTTCCGGCGGGGGGGACCGGTCCGGTGTCTGAACCACTTCGATTTGGATTGCAGCGCCCATGGGGCGCGGGGAGGTTATGATGTCCAAAATCACCGATTTAACGGCCCAGCTGGCCCGCCCTGTGGTGGAGGCCAACGGCTGTTCCCTCTGGGACGTGGAGTATGTCAAGGAGGCGGGCAGCTGGTATCTGCGGGTATACATTGACAAGGAGACCGGCGTCTCCATCGACGACTGCGAGGCGGTCAGCCGGGTCCTGTCCGACTTGCTGGACGAGGCCGACCCCATTCAGGACCCCTACACCTTTGAAGTCTCTTCCGCCGGCGCGGACCGGGCCCTGAAAAAGCCCGAGCATTTCCAGGCCTACCTGGGCGCCCAGGTAGACGTGAAGTTTTACCAGGCAAAAAACGGGCAGAAGACCTGCACAGGCATCCTGGCCGGCTATGAGGATGGCGCGGTCACCTTAACCATGGGGGAGGACACCGTCACTTTCCCCAAGCAGGAGATCGCTTTCGTCCGTTTGCACGTTGGCTTTTAACATTCTATTGAGGAGAATCTAAGTCATGGCTAAGAAAACATCGAAAACCGCAAAAAGCAACGAGCTGGACGGCAAGGAATTCTTTGCCGCCATCGCCCTGATTGAAAAGGAAAAGGGGATCCCCAAAAGCTATATGCTGGAAAAGATCACCCAGGCCCTGGTCTCCGCCTATAAACGGGACCACGAGGGCATCACCGACAACGTCTTTGTGGAGGCCAACGAGATCACCGAGACCGTCCGCATGTTTGTAAAAAAAGAGATCGTGGAGGAGGTCACCAACCCCTTCACCGAGATCGCCCTGGACGAGGCCCGCAAGAGCCTCCCCTCCGCCCAGACAGGGGATGTGGTCCGCATTGAGATCAAGCCCCGCAACTTCGGCCGCATCGCCGCCCAGACCGCCCGCCAGGTGATCATCCAGGGCATGCGGGAGGCGGAGCACAGCATGATCTATGACATGTTCAGCTCCAAAGAGCACGAGATGCTTCTGGGCACTGTTACCCGGGTAGACCCCCGCAACGGCGCGGTCTCCCTGCGCATCACCAGCAACGGGGAGTCCACCGACGCCTATCTCTCCCCCTCGGAGCAGGTCCGGGGCGAAGTGGTGCGGGAAGGCGACCGGCTGAAGGTCTATGTGGTGGAGGTCCGCCGCTCCAGCCGGGGGCCCCAGGTCCTCATCTCCCGGACCCATCCCGGCCTGGTCAAGCGTCTGTTTGAGCTGGAGGTCCCTGAAATCTACGACGGCACTGTGGAAATCCGCTCCATCGCCCGGGAGGCCGGCAGCCGCTCCAAGCTGGCTGTCTGGTCCGCCGACGAAAACGTGGACCCCATCGGCGCCTGCGTGGGCCCCAAGGGCGCCCGGGTGAACAACGTGGTGGCCGAGCTGGGCAGTGAGAAAATCGACATCATCAAGTACAGCGACGATCCCGCCGAGTATGTGGCCGCCTCCCTCTCCCCCGCCGACGTGGTCTCCGTCCTCCCTCTGGAGGGCACTAAGAGCTGCCGGGTGGTGGTGCCGGACGACCAGCTCTCCCTGGCCATCGGCAAGGAGGGGCAAAATGCCCGGCTGGCCGCCAAGCTCACCGGTTACAAGATTGACATCAAGGCCGCCTCCGCCGCCCACGAGTGGGAGGAGGAGGACGCGGAAGCCCAGCGGGCTGCCCAAGAAGCGGCGGAAGCAGCTGGCCTGGAGGAGGAATTCCAGTCCCCGGAGGAAACAGCCCCGGAGACTCCCTCCCCCGACCCCCAGCCCGATCCCATCCCAGAGACCGACAGCGAGAGCTGACCGTCCATACAACCTATAAGGAGGTGGCACCGTGCCAAAAAAAATCCCCCTGCGCCAATGCCTCGGCTGCCGGGAAATGAAGCCAAAACGGGAGCTGATCCGCGTGGTCCGCTCCCCGGAGGGAGAGATCTCCCTGGATTTCCACGGAAAGAAACCCGGGCGCGGCGCTTACCTTTGCCCCAGTCCGGACTGTCTGAAACGGGCGCGCAAGGCCAAAGCCCTGGAGCGGGCCTTTGCCCTTCCCATCCCAGACCCGGTCTATGACGCCCTGGCCGCACAGATGGAGGGAGGTGGTCTGGATGGATAGCATTCCCTCCCTGCTGGGCCTCGCGCTCAGAGCAGGGCGGCTTGCCGTGGGGGAGGAGCCCGTCGGGGTCGCCTGCCGGTGCCACAAGGGGTACCTGCTGCTGCTGGCCAGCGACGCGGCGGACAACACCATCCGCCGGGCCCTTCATTTCTGCCAAGCCGGAAAAACCATTTGCCTCACCCTCCCCCTGACCAAACAGGAGCTGGGCAGCGGGCTGGGCCGTGCCTCCTGCGCCATGCTGGCGCTGACCGACGTGGGCTTTGCCGCGGCGGTGGCGGAAAAGCTGGCCCAGCTGGACCCCGAGGCCTATGGCCCCGCCTGGGAGACCTTGTCCAACAAGGCCGCCCGGGTCAAGAAACGCCGCGCGGAAAAGCGCTCCCCCCACAAAAACAAGGGCGCGCGCCGGGCCGGAAAACGAAAGCCGGACGGCCCATCCAACGACGGCAGCCAAGGGAATGGATAAGCGCCGTTCCCATACTTTGTAGGTAGCCGCGCCGGGTCCCCGGCCGCGGAGAGAAAAGAGCAAGCAGCCGGTCCCTGTCTGGGCCTGGCTGTGATGGAGGTGGCTTTATTTGAGTTTTGAAAAATATCGTGTGCATGAAGTAGCCAAGGATTTTGGGAAACAGACCAAGGACATCACCCAGATCCTCACCACATACGCTACAACCCCGAAAAACCACATGCAGGTGCTGGACGACAAGGAACTGTCCATCATCTTTGAATACCTGACCCAGCACAACCAGGTCGCGGACCTGCAGGCCGTTTTCGCCAACGCCCCCAAGGCGGGGGAAGGCGCCAAAAACGACCGCCCCCGGGACAACCGGGACAGCGGCCGGAAGCAGGGCCAGCAGAAGCGGGGTGAGGGGAACAAATCCAGCCGGGGCGGGGACCGCCCGGCCCGGAACGATGGCCCCCGGAACAACGGCGAGGCGCCCCGGGAAAAGGCCGCCCCCCAACAGGGACAGCAGGCCAAGCAGGCCGCCAACCGCCCCACCACCCGGGTCCCCGAGAAGAAGCTGGTGGACACCCGGAAAGCGGGCAACGTCAACCTGGCCCGGTACGACGAGCACCTGGAGAACCTGGCGCCGGAGCGGGCCAACAAGATGCAGAGCGGCAAGCAGAAGATTCAAAGCCGCGGCAACCACCGCAAGGGCGGCAACTTCGGCAACAAGCGCCGCCAGGAGGAGCAGGAGAAGATGCGCCGGCTCCAGCTGGAAATCGCCAAGAAGACCCCCCTTACCGTCAAGATTCCCGACGAAATCGGCGTGGGCGAACTGGCCTCCCGGATGAAAAAAACCGGGGCCGACGTGGTCAAGCAGCTCATGAAATTGGGGGTTATGGCCTCCCTGTCTGAGATCATCGACTACGATACCGCCGCCCTGGTGGCCATGGAGCTGGGGTGCAAGGTGGAGAAGGAAGTCATTGTCACCATTGAGGAAAAGCTCATCGACACCGCTGAGGACAAAGAGGAGGATCTGGCCCCCCGCGCCCCCGTGGTGGTGGTCATGGGCCACGTGGACCACGGCAAGACCTCCCTGCTGGACTACATCCGCAACTCCCAGGTGGCGGAAGGCGAGGCCGGCGGCATCACCCAGCACATCGGCGCCTATCAGGTGGACGTGAACGGCTCCCCCATCACCTTCCTGGACACCCCCGGCCACGAGGCCTTCACCGCCATGCGGGCCCGGGGCGCCATGATCACCGACATCGCCATTCTGGTGGTGGCCGCCGACGACGGCATCATGCCCCAGACGGTGGAGTCCATCAACCACGCCAAGGCCGCGGAGATCCCCGTGATCGTGGCCATCAACAAAATGGATAAGCCCGAGGCCAACCCCGACCGGGTAAAGCAGCAGCTGACCGAATATGGCCTGGTCCCTGAGGAATGGGGGGGCGAGACCATCTGCTGCCCCATCTCCGCCAAAACCGGTCTGGGCATTGACAGCCTGCTGGAGATGGTGGTCCTCACCGCCGAGATGCGGGAGCTGAAGGCCAACCCCAACCGCTCCGCCCACGGCGCGGTGATCGAGGCCCGCCTGGACAAGGGCCGGGGCCCCATCGCCACCCTGCTGGTGCAGAAGGGTACCCTCCGTCAGGGGGATGTCATCATCGCCGGCACCGCCGTGGGCCGGGTCCGGGCCATGACCGACGCCAGAGGCCGGAAAATCACCGAGGCCGGCCCCTCGGTCCCTGTGGAGATCACCGGCATGGGGGAGGTCCCCGGCGCCGGCGACGACTTCCATGCCGTGGACGACGAGCGCATGGCCAGAACCCTGGTGGAGCAGCGTAAGCATGAAAATAAAATGGCCGCCAGTGCCTCCAGCCAAAAGGTCACCCTGGACGATCTGTTCTCCCAGATCCAGCAGGGGGAGCTGAAGGACCTGAATATCATCGTCAAGGCCGACGTGCAGGGCTCCGCCGAAGCGGTAAAGGCCTCCCTGGAAAAGCTCTCCAACGAAGAGGTCCGGGTCCGGGTCATCCACTGCGCCGTGGGCGCCATCAACGAGTCGGACGCTATGCTGGCCTCCACCTCCAACGCCATCATCGTGGGCTTCAATGTCCGTCCTGACGCCAATGCCAAGGACTACGCCGCCCGGATGAAGGTGGATATGAGAATGTACCGGGTCATCTACGACTGCATCAACGAGATGGAGGCCGCCATGAAGGGCATGCTGGCTCCCAAGTTCCGGGAAGTGGCCCTGGGTGCAGCCGAGGTGCGGGAGGTCTACAAGATCACCGGCGCCGGGATCATCGCCGGTTGCTATATCACCGAAGGCAAAGTGCAGCGCAACGCCCAGGTCCGTCTGGTCCGGGACGGCATCGTGATCCACGAGGGGGTCCTCAGCTCCCTCCAGCGGTTTAAGGACGCGGTGAAAGAGGTCGCCCAGGGCTACGAATGCGGCATTGGCATCGAAAAGTACAGCGACATCAAGGTAGGCGATATCATCGAAGCCTTCGTGATGGAGCAGATCGAAGTGTAACCGACTCCCCGCCCGCGGCCCGCTCCGGCAGGCTGCCCGGGCGGGGTTACCCTGGAAAGGAGGGGCGTTATGGCCTCCAATCGAATTGGTCGGATCAATGAAGAAATCCAGCGGGAGCTGGCAGCCCTGCTGCGCACCGTCAAGGACCCCAGAGTCCACGGGCTGGTCTCCATCACCCACGTGGACACCACACCGGATCTCCGGTACGCCAAGGTTTTCGTCAGCGTGCTCAACCAGCAGGACGGAAAAGAAGTCATCCGGGGCCTCAAATCCGCCGGCGGGTATCTCCGCCGGGAGCTGGGCCGGGCTCTCTCCCTGCGGTATACCCCAGAGCTCTTGTTCCAGGAGGACGACTCCATTGACAAGGGTACCCATATCTTAAAGCTCCTCAACGACATCGAACGGAAAGAGACGGGAGGCAACCCATGACAGACCACCAGACCGCCCGCCGGCTGGCGGCACTGGATCAAGTGCTGATCCTCACCCACCGCCGGCCCGATGGGGACACCATCGGCTGTGCCAGCGCCCTGTGCCTGGCGCTCCGGCAGCTGGGAAAAACCGCCTGGGTCCTGCCCAACGAGGACGCCCACGGTCTTTTCACCCCCTATCTGGAGGGTGTCCTGGCCCCGGCGGGGTTTCTGCCCCAGCATGTTGTGGCGGTGGATGTGGCATCCCTGGGCATGCTCCCTGACAGCGCCGGGGCCTACAAGGACCGGATCGACCTGGTGATCGACCACCACGGCTCCAACGAGGGATACGGTCGAGAGACCTGTGTGGACCCCAGCTGCGCCGCCTGCGGAGAGCTGCTCTACCGGATCTTCCAGGCCATGGCGATCTCCTTCACCCCGGAAATTGCCATGCTCCTGTATATGGCCATTGCCACCGACACCGGCTGTTTCGTTTACTCCAACACCACCCCGGAGACCCATCGGATCGCCGCCGCCCTCATGGCGGTGGGCTTTGACGCCCAATGGGTCAACCGGCGCCACTTCCGGGTCAAGTCCCTCAAGCGGATGCAGCTGGAGGGGCGCCTGGTACAGGAGATGGAGCTGGCCCAGGGGGGCACGCTGGCCTTCGCCTATGTCACCCTGGCTCTCATCGCCGATCTCCAGGCCACAGAGGAGGATTTGGAGGATATCTCCTCCTTCATCGGTCAGGTGGAAGGAGTGGACAACGCGGTCACCATCCGCCAGCTGTCCCCCCAGGAGTGCAAAATTTCCCTGCGCACCGACGGCAAGACCCTCAACGCCTCCGCTGTCTGTGCCCTCCACGGAGGGGGAGGACATCCCGCCGCCGCTGGATGCACCATTTGGGGGACCCCCGCCCAGGCCAAAGCAGCCATGCTGGCCGCCATTGAGCAGGTGCAGCATGGCTAACGGAATTTTAATCATCGACAAACCCGCCGGCTGGACCAGCCACGATGTGGTTGCCAAGCTCCGGGGACTTCTCCGGGAGAGACGGATCGGCCACGCCGGCACCCTGGACCCCATGGCCACCGGCGTTCTGCCGGTTTTCGTGGGGCGGGCCACCCGGGCGGTGGAATTCGCCGCGGAACGGGAAAAGGAATACCTTGCCGGCCTCCGCCTGGGTGTGGTCACCGACACCCAGGACACCACGGGGACCGTGCTGGAGACCCATCCGGTCTGTGCAGACCGTCCCCAGGTAGAGGCTGTACTGGCCCGGTTCCGGGGGGAGATCACCCAGATTCCCCCGATGTACTCCGCCATCAAGCGGGAGGGGAAGAAGCTCTACGAGCTGGCCCGGCGGGGCCAGGAGGTGGAGCGGCAGCCCCGGCCCATTACCATTGAGGCCTTGGACCTGCTGGATCAGGTCTCCCCCACAGAATACACCCTGCGGGTACGGTGTTCCAAAGGGACTTACGTGCGTACCCTCTGCCACGACATCGGACAGGCCCTGGGCTGCGGCGGCGCTCTGTTCTCCCTGCGTCGAACCCAGTCGGCCGGGTTTTCCCTGGACCAGGCGGTCACCATGGACCAAGTGTCGGCCCATCCGGCCCCCCAACAGCTTCTGCTGTCGGTGGACCGCTATTTCAGCCGGTATCCCGCCCTCACCCTGCGACATGGGACCGCGGAGAAAAAACTTCGAAACGGGAATCGTTTGACGCTGGAGGGGCAGGACGGTGTCTACCGGGTTTACAGCCGAGGGGGAGATTTTCTCGCCCTGAGCCGTTTGGAGCAGGGTGCCCTCACCACTATTAAAAGTTTTTTCGAGGTGTAAGAAGTTGGAACAGAAAAAACGTGTGATCGCCCTGGGCTTTTTTGACGGCGTGCACAACGGCCACGCCGCGCTGATGCGCCGCACCGCCCAGGTGGCCCGGGAAATCGGCGCCACTCCCGCCGCCTTTACCTTTGATCCCCATCCGCAAACCGTAATTTTGGGCCGGCCCATGCCCCTGCTCACCTCCCCCGAGGACCGGGCGGACCTGATGCGGAAATACTACGGCATCCAGGATGTGATCGTGGAACCCTTCACCCCCCAGCGGATGAAGCAGCCCTGGCGGGAATTTTTAGAGGAAACCCTGGTGGGGGACCTGGGCGCGGTCCATCTGGTGGCCGGTCACGACTACCACTTCGGCTACAAAGGGGAGGGCAATCCCCAGCGGCTCCAGCAGACCTGCCAGGCCCTGGGCATCGGCTGTGACATCATCCCCAAGGTGGAGCAGGAGGGCATCACCGTCTCCTCCACCTATATCCGCACCCTGGTGGCCCAGGGCGAAATTGAGCGGGCCAACGAGTTTCTGGGCCACCCCTACACCCTCAGCGACCGGGTGTCCCACGGGAAGAAGCTGGGCTCCACCCTGGGCTTTCCCACCGTGAACCTCCGGCTGAAGGAAAACGTCCTCTCCCCCGCCAAAGGGGTCTATGCCACCAAGGTGATTTTGGAAAATGGGGAGACCCACCCCGCTGTGACCAATGTGGGCACCCGCCCCACGGTGGACGACGGGAATCAGCTGACCATTGAGGGCTTTATCCTGGATTTTCAGGGAGACCTGTACGGCCAGAAAATCCAAATGGAGTTTTATAAGTACTTGCGGGAGGAGCGCAAATTTCCCTCTTTCGCGGCCCTGACTGCGGAAGTGATGCACAACGCAGAGCAGACCCGGGAATATTTTGCCGCCCATCCCTGAAACGCAGCATGCCCCCAGCAGGGCTCACGTTCCCTGCTGGGGGCATGCTGTATTTTTACCGGGATCAGATCAGCGGCTGATGAGCAGAATGCCCACCACGCAGGCGCCTATGCCGAGGATCTGGTGGCCGGTCAGTACCTCCTTATACCAAAGTACCCCTACCAGGACCAGGATACACGCCAGGGCAAGGTTGGCCACCAGGGAGGCCACACTGACCTTCCATCCCGCCCGGTAGATCAGGATATAGCCCAGCTCCAGGCCCACCACGGACAGCCCCATCACCACTGGGGCCCAGTTGGTCTTGCCGATCTCCTGTATCAGGTTCTTCTCTCCCCCTGTGGTCACAAAAAACAGCAGCAGGGACAGTGCCGCCGCCACCCCATAGTTGATGGTTAGGGCGGCGAAGGAATTGAGCTTCTCCGGGGTGGATTTGGCACAGATGTTGTACACCGTGTTGGCCCCCACCACCATGAGCATGGGCCAGAGTAGGTTCCACATAATGGTTCTCTCCTTTTGTCTCAAAATGAAACCGGATGCAAGGATAGCCTTACATCCGGTAGGTGCTCACCCGATGGCGCCGTCGGCGCCATTGTTGTCGCTTTTTGTTTATTATATCATCTTTCCATCCATCTGGCAAGTACCCCATGGACCAGCAGCGGCAGGATGACCACGGCCACAGCCACAGGAAGCCAGAGTGTCAGCAGCGGGTTCGTCAGCAAGAAAGTGGGCAAAAAGATCGCCGCCAGCAGGGCCACACAGAATGCCCAGGCCATGAAAAACCCTTTTCCCCGGGATCGTCCTCTCTCTCCCTCCAAAGCAGTCCGGCAGAGATAGGTCACAATCCCCACAGAGGCCGCCAGCAGAACCCCCATGGAGATCGCCTCCCCCAGCGTCAGGGTGAGGTGCATCACGGCCTCTCCACGCAGCAGAGCCTCCACCACCTTTTTCACCAGCCAAATGCCCAGCAAAACGCTGAGCGCAGGCAGAAGCTCCTCCACCGCCGCCGCCATCCGCACCCGGCGGGACCGGCGGGGCACCGCAGCTACAATCTCCTGGCAAAAGGTCCGGTAGTCCTGCCCCACCACTTGGGCCATGGTCTCCCCCCGGGCCTCCGCCTCCCAAACCATCTCCAAAATGTCCCGGCGGATCTCCTCTTGGTCCAAGGGGCTCAGGTCCTGCCCCCGGAGATAGACCACCACATCGGTCATCTCCCGCTGACTTTCCCGGGAAAGCGCCCTCTCCCGGGCGTTGTTCTCCTGCCGCAAGGTCCTCACAGAGGACTTCCGCATGTCATCTCCTCCTCTCCAAATCCCGGCAGCCGCTCCACTGCCGCCGTCATCTCCCGGAAACTGGCCCGGAACTGCGCCAGCTCCCTCCGGCCTTGGTCGGTAAGGGTATAGTATTTCCGCCGCGGTCCCAGGTCCGAGTCCATAAACCGGGCGGAAACCCATCCCTCCTTCTCCAGTCGGAGCAAAAGGGGATAGATCGTCCCCTCGGAAACGCTGCCAAATCCATAGCCATGCAGGGCCTGCACGATTTCGTAGCCATAGGTCTCCCGCTGGCCCAGGATGGCCAGCACACTGCCCTGCAGGACACCTTTGAGCATCTGGGATGGAATCAAGGCTCCTCTCTCCTTCCAGCTACCTTGCATCGCAAGGTATAGCTACATTGTAATACAAGGTAGAGAAATTTGTCAAGTCCCCTGGGGGAAAAAGGAACTTTTCTCCCCAGGGGGCGTCTAACAGAAAATGAGATTTTCGTCCGTGGGTTCTGATCCCAGCCGCAGCCCCGCGTGCGCAGCGCCGGCAGGGCCGGGCGCGCGCTCCTCACAGAGGACCGGTGCGCTCCCGGCGCGCCTCATGGGCCAGTCCCTCGGGGCTGGCGGTCTTGGAAAAGGCAAATTTTTGCTTGGCGTAGAGTCCACTGTACCCAGAGACCAGAAAGCTGGCGGCCACCGCCATGAGAAAGCCCCCGGGATTGCAGAAGAAAAAGACCTCAAACCCCAGCATCAGGGCGGTGAGGGGGCAGTTTGTCACCCCGCAGAAGAGGGAAACCATGCCAACAGCTGCGGCATAGGGTGCCGGCAGCCCCAGCAAGGGACCCACCACACAGCCAAAGGAGGCCCCAATGGCAAAGCAGGGCACAATTTCGCCCCCCTTGAGTCCCGCGCCCAGGGTCAACGCAGTCAGCAACAGTTTAAGAAGGCAATCCTGGGGCGCCGCCCTCCCCTGGTCAATGGCCTGGGCAATGAGGGCCTCCCCTGTCCCCAGATAGGCTTTTGTGCCCAAAATTAAGGTGAGAACCATGACACCGGCGCTCCCCACCACCACCCGGAGATAGGGGTTGGGAAACAGCCGCGCCAGCCCCGCCCGGACACCGGAAAAGGTATAGCAGACCAAAATACTCAGCAGGCCGCAGGCAATCCCCAGCACCAGCACCTGTCCATAGAACAACACGTCGGGGGTGGAGGCGGAGAGATAAAAGCGCATGGCCCGCACGCCCATGGCCCGGGCCACCGTCCCTGCGGCCAGAGAGGAGACCACGCAGGGAAAGAGGCCCCCCAGGGGCAGAATCCCCACGCAGGAGATTTCCAGCGCGAACAGCGCCGCGGTAATCTGGCTGCCGAAGACCGCAGAAAAGCCCGCGCTCATACCGCACATGATCGCCAGGTCCTGAAACTCGGCCCCCAGCTTTCCCCCCTTGCGCACCAGCTCGGCCAAGGAGCCTCCCAGCTGCAGGGCCGCGCCCTCCCGGCCGGCCGATCCTCCAAAACCATGGGTGAGCAGGGTGGCCGCGAAGATCACCGGGGCCAGCAGACGGGAGACCGGCTGCTCCCCCCGGGCAGCCTGGATGATAAGGTCGGTTCCCCCGGCCGTTTTGATGCCGCCCCGGCGGTACATCCACACCACCAGCAAGCCGGCCAGGGGCAGCAGGAACATCGCCCATCCGGTGCCCTCCCGCAGGTGGTTCGCCGCCCCCAACAGACGGGCGAACAAGCCACCCCAGACCCCCACAAGCAGCCCCACCACCAGACCAAACAACAGCCCCCGGCCGTTGATGCGAAGGCTCTCTCCGCTGAATGCCACTTCCGTATACATCCCCCGGAAGAAGGCCCGGACCGGGTGGCGCCTGGTGTGGCGCTCTCTTTTTTGCTCTTCCATGGTTCCCCCCGCCTCTCTGCGCTGTGCTTTCCTCCCATCATATCACATTTCCCTGCCTTTGCAATGGGGACGCACGGCCCGTGGGCCCGGGATTTTCTTCCTTTCCCTGGTTTACCAGGGCCTCCGGGTTGTCAGAAAGCGTCGATCTATGATAAGATAATAAAAACAGTGCGAAATCTCTACTTTTTTGAAATGAGGTGATCCCTTTGCGGATCGGTTCTGTATCCATTCCCTCCCCTCTGGTCCTGGCCCCCATGGCAGGGGTAACGGACTTAGCCTTTCGGACCATCTGCCGGGAGTTGGGGGCGGGCTATACCATAACGGAGATGGTGAGCGCCAAGGCCCTGTGCTACCAAGACCAAAAGACCCTGCCCCTGATGCGGCTGGGGGAAGACGAGCATCCAGCAGGCGTGCAAATCTTTGGCAGCGACTTGGCCTGTATGGAGGAGGGCGCCGCCATTGTGCGGGAGGTGGCCCACCCAGATATCATCGACATCAACATGGGCTGCCCCGTCCCCAAGGTCGCCAACAACGGGGACGGCTCCGGCCTGCTCCGGGACCTGGACAAAGCCTGCCGGGTGGCGGAGGCCGTTCGGAAAGGAGCCGGCGAGATCCCCGTCACCGTGAAAATGCGCCTGGGCTGGGACAAGGGAAACATCGTCTGCCTGGAATTGGCCCAGTGCCTGGAGGACTTGGGGATCGCCGCCATCACCCTCCACGGGCGGACCAAGGTGCAGATGTATGCCGGCACCGCCAACTGGGACTGGATTCGGAGGGTGAAACAGGCCCTGTCCATCCCCGTCATCGCCAACGGAGACGTCTTCTCCGGCCAGGATGCCGCGCGTATCCTCCGCTACACCGGGGCAGACGGGGTTATGATTGCCCGGGGTGTCTTCGGCAACCCCTGGATCTTCCAGCAAGCCCAGGCCGCCATAGACGGGCGGCCCATTCCTCCCCTCCCTCCCCTGTCCCAGCGGTGCGACACCGCCGTGCGTCAGTTTGAACTGGCCGCCCAGTACAAGAGCGAGAAAATCGCCTGTCTGGAGGCCCGGAAACACTATGCCTGGTATTTGAAAGGGGTCCCCTATGCCGGGTACTGGAAAAGCGAAATCTCCAAAATCTCCACCTTGGCCGACGTCTATCGGGTCACCGCCGGCATCAAGCGGGAGCTGAAAGATGCAAGCGACGATGGATGACCGGCAGCTGGTGACCTTTGGCCCGGGAGGGAGACCAGGATGCCTTCACCCGCCTGGTGGAGCGCCACCAGAAGATGGTCTACAACCTGGCCCTGGGCAAAACAGGGAGCCACCACGACGCGGAAGAAGTGACCCAAACCGCTTTCTTCAAGGCTTGGCAGGGGCTGCCGTCCTTTCAGGGGAAGGCAGCGTTTTCCTCCTGGCTGTACCGGCTGACGGTCAACGCCGCCATTGACCTGCTCCGTCAGCGAAAAAAACACCAGGGTGCCCTTTCCCTGGATGACCCCGACCTGCCCGTCGTCCCGGACCGGGGGCCCTCCCCAGAGGAGCTGTCCGAGGAGCACGAACGGCGGCAGCTCCTGTGGCAGGCCATCGAGTCCCTGCCCGAGCCCCACCGCATTCCCCTGCTGCTGCGGGAAATTGAGGGGCTGAGCTACCGCGAGATTGCCCAGGCACTGGACCTGGAGGAGGGCACTGTAAAATCCCGGCTGGCCCGGGCCCGACTGCTGCTGCGAAAACTTCTGCTGCAAAAGGGGAACCTTCCCACCGGTTCCCCGTCTAATCAACTGGGGCGGAAAGGAGGGATGTCAAAATGAACCCATGCGAAGAATATGAGCTTCTCCTCAGCGCCCGGCTGGACGGGGCGCTCTCTCTCAAGGAGGAGACCCAGCTGCATGCCCATCTGGCCCAGTGCCCCCACTGCCGCCAGCTGGCCCAGGAGCTGGAGGACCTTCAAACCCAGATGACCTCCCTTTGGGTCGAGCCCCCTGACTCCCTCAAGGACGCTCTGGCCAGCCAGGACTGGAGTAAGTCCGCCTCCTCTTCCCCGCCCCGTTCCCCAACGGCTTCCCCCTCCAAGCGACGGCACTTGCTTCCGTGGCTGGCCTGCGCTGCGGCCGCCGTGGTGCTGGTTGTGGGCCTTTGCCAGCTTCTCCTGCCAGGGGGAGCAGATGGACTCCTGCCAAAGGCAGTCATTGAAGTCTTTCAGCGGCCCGAGCAGGACCCCGCCGCTGGCAGCGAGGAAAGCGATCCCGCCGCCCCCGACAACCCAGACAGCCCGCAAGACCCTTCGAAGGATACAGAGCAGCAGGCAGAACAGAACGGAGGAGACGCCCAGGGGGAGGCCCCGTCCCCTTCGGACCGGCCCACCGCCCCAAACGACACGGAGGACCCGCAGTCCCCGCCCAATAACAACCAAACCCCCAACAACCCCTCCAATCCCTCCGGTGATCCCGCCCCAGGGGACCCCGGCACAGACACACCTCCCGACAACAACACAGGGGACAAACCCGACGATCCCCCCGCCCCCGCGGTGAGCCGGCAGGAAGCCCAGTCGCTGCTCACGGCCTATCTGGCCCAGCAGGGACGGACCCTCACCCTGGTGCCTTTGGACTCCAGTCCCAACCAAGGTTACTGGCGCTTTTCCGGCCGGGATGCCAACGGCAACGCCGTCACGTTCCTGATGGTCTCTTGCTCCACAGGACAGATTCACGAGATTCCCGTCCCGCCGTCCTCCACGGGGCCCGGACTGGGATAACCGGAAGGAAATGAAATTTTTCTCTGATTTTTACAAATTTTTTAGTTATTTTTTATTTTTTGTGTTGTCATTGACGCACTCTTGTTGTATACTAAGTCCATGACTATGGAGTGCGTGACTCCGTCGGGGCACAGGAGAGGGGGTTCCCTCCCTGTCCCATCTGAAATAAGGAGAGAAGATTGCTATGAGCTATTCTGTGCAAAACATCCGAAATGTCTGTCTGGTGGGCCACAGCGGCAACGGCAAGACTGCCCTGGCAGAAAGCCTGCTGTTTATGACCGGCGCCATCAACCGCATGGGCAACAGCGCCGATGGCAACACCGTCTGTGACTACGATCCCGAGGAGATTCGCCGCCAGATTTCCATCTCCACCGCAGTCGCCCCCCTGGAGTATAAGGGCTGTAAAATCAATCTGCTGGACACCCCGGGCGCTTTCGATTTCTCCGGCGAGGTAATGGAGGCCCTCCGGGCCGCCGACGCCGCCATCCTGGTCTGCTCCGCCAAGGACGGTATCTCCGTGGGCTTTGAAAAGGTCTGGAAATACTGCCAGGAGCGGGATATGCCCCGGTTTATCTATATCTCCAAAACCGACGAAGAAAACAGTGACTACAACGCCACCTTCAACGCCCTGCGGGAGCGGTACGGCAACAAAATCGCCCCCCTGGTGGTCCCCATGTGGGACGCCGACAAAAAGACCACCGGCCTCATCGACGTGCTCAACAAGCGGGCCTATGAGATGCAGGACTTTAAGCGGGTGGAGGTGGACATTCCCCCGGAAAAGGCCGACGTGGTGGCGGAATTCAACGAAGCCCTGAAGGAGTCCGTGGCCGAGACCTCGGATGAAATGATGGACAAATACTTCAGCGGCGAGTCCTTCACCTATGCAGAGATGATTCAGGGCCTGCGCCAGGGCGTGCGGGAGCTGTCCATGTTCCCCGTCCTCTTCGGCTCCGCCATCAACTGCATCGGCTCACTGATGCTCATGGACTACATCGTGGATCTGCTGCCCAACCCCATGGAGGGCAACCACCACAAGGCCACCATGCAGAACGGCGAGACCGAGGACTTCGTGGTCTCCCCCGGCGGCGTGCCCACGGCCTACGTCTTCAAGACCATCTCGGACCAGTACGGCAAATACTCCATGATTAAGGTCCTTTCCGGGGTGATCACCTCCGATCTTCCCCTGGTCAACGCCCGCACCGGCGCGGCGGAAAAGCTGGGACGCCTGTACAAAATGTGCGGCAAGAAAGCCGAAGAGGTCAAGGAGCTCTCCTGCGGCGACATTGGCGCCATCGGCAAAATGGACAAGGTAAAGACCGGCGACACCCTGTGTGACAGCCGGAAAGTGGTCGCCCTGAAGGGTATCCCCTTCCCCGAGCCCTGCTATTCCAAGGCCATTGCCCCCAAGACCCGGGGCCAGGACGACAAAGTGGCCGCAGGTCTGGCCCGGATGAACGAGGAGGACCCCTCCTTCTCCGTGGTCAACAATCCTGAGACCCGCCAGGTGGTCCTCTCCGGCACCGGCGATATGCAGCTGGATGTGCTGGTCTCCCGCCTAAAGAGCCGCTTCGGGGTGGAGGCGGAGCTCAGTCCCGCCCGGGTCCCCTATCGGGAGACCATCAAGAAAAAGGTGGAGGCCCATGGCCGCCACAAGAAGCAGACCGGCGGCTCCGGCCAGTTCGGCGACGTGTGGGTCCGCTTTGAGCCCCAGTATGAGTCCGAGGACATGATCTTCGCCGAAGAGGTCTTCGGCGGCAGCGTCCCCAAGAACTTCTTCCCCGCCGTGGAAAAGGGCCTGCGGGAGGCCGCCAACAAGGGCGTGCTGGCCGGCTATCCCCTGGTGGGGCTGAAGGCCACCCTGTATGACGGCTCCTATCACCCTGTGGACTCCAACGAAATGGCCTTCAAAACCGCAGCCCAGCTGGCCTACAAAGAGGGGATTGCCAACGCCAACCCCACCATTCTGGAGCCCATTGGAGAGCTGAAGGTAACCATTCCCGACAGCTATCTGGGCGACGTCATGGGCGACCTGAACAAGCGCCGGGGCCGGGTGATGGGCATGAACCCCACCGACGACGGCAATCAGATTCTGGAGGCCGAGGTCCCCATGGCGGAGATGACCTCCTACGCCATTGACTTGCGCTCCATTACCCAGAGCCGCGGCACCTTCTCCTTCCACTTCGTCCGCTATGAGGAGGCTCCCCCCGCCGCCCAGCAAAAGGCCATCGACGACGCCAAAGCCATCCAGGAAGAAGGATAATCCCCTCCTTTTTCCTTGCCAAACGCGCGTACCGAGGTTCGGTACGCGCGTTTTTTCAGGCGGCGGAAGCAGGGAATGCCCCTTGTGCTTTTCTGGTTCAAAGGGTATACTATCCCTTGGAACCCGTCTTTCCAACACCCCCCCAGAGAGGATGAACCACAATGAAATGGAAATGGATACTCTGCGCCGTGCTCATGGCCGGGCTGCTGTGCAGCTGCGGCAAGAAAGAGGAGCCCCCCATCCAGGAGGAACCCGGCGCGGTAGAACCGGTCACAGCGGGAAACGCGGAGGAATTGCTGGCCAAGCTGACCGTCCAGGAGAAGGTCGGCCAACTCTTTTTGATCTCCCCTGACGCCCTGGACACCACCCAGACCCCCCAGCAGCGCCAGGACCCCAATCAGCCAGGGCTCACCCAGGTGGACGCCAGCGCCCGGAACGTCCTAAAAGACTACCCTGTGGGCGGTTTTGTCTGCACAGCGAAACAGCTCCAGGACCCGGACCAGCTGGAGTCTCTGATGACCCGTCTCTCCCAGTCCTCCCGGGTCCCTCCCCTCTTTGCCATCGAGGAAGAGGGCGGCAGCCGCTCTCCCTTTGCCGGGAAGGAGACCTTCTCCTCCCCCCAGGTGGCGGATATGGCCACAGTGGGCGCGGACGGAGACCCGGCCAAGGCCAAGCAGGCCGGTCTGGCTCTGGGCAGCTTTCTCCGGGACCTGGGTTTTCACTTGGATCTGGCCCCCGTGGCCGATGTGAAAACCGACCCTGACAACGCGGTTCTGGGCAACCGTTCTTTTGGCACCCACCCTGAGCAGACCGCCATGCTGGTCAGCGCGGCGGTGGACGGCTTCCATGAGGCAGGCGTGGCCTGTGCCCTGAAGCACTTCCCCGGGGAGGGGAGCGCCCGCTGGGACAGTCAAACGGGCCGGGCCTCCACCGAGAAAACCTGGCAGGAGATGCTGACCTGCGAAATCTATCCCTTCCAGGCGGGGATGGCCACCGGCGCAGACGCCGTCCTGGTCTCCCACATGACTGCCCCCAACGCCGTTCAAGACGGCCTGCCCGCCTCCCTTTCCCGGGAAATGATCACAGAGAAACTGCGGGGAGAGCTCCGGTTCCAGCGGGTGATCCTCACAGATTCCCTGTCCGCCCAGGCCATCACCGACACCTATTCCGCCGGCCAAGCCGCCCTGCTGGCCTTCCAGGCCGGCGCGGATCTGCTGCTGATGCCGGAGGACCTCCCCGAAGCCTACGACGCCCTCCTCTCCGCCGTGGAGAAGGGGACCATTTCCCAGGAACGGCTGGATCAAAGTGTTCTGCGGATTTTGCAGCTGAAGGAAAAATATGACCTAATTTGACAACATCCCACCGTGGTTTCCACGGTGGGATGTCATTTTCCAAATAAAAAGCGGCAGCCTATGTCGGCTGCCGCTTTCCTACGTCGCCCTGGTCAGAAGCCCCTGGGCACAGTCCAGCAGAAAGGTCCCCTGGTCGGTCTCAATCTCCCACATGGGGGTGAGAACCGCCCGGTCCTCCTCGCCGCTGTACCAATAGCCCTCCTGAATCCCGTGGATCGTCTCACAGGTCTGCCCCAGCTCGGACAGGCCGCGGACAAAGTCCATGAGCAGCGTGGCGGGCTCCCGGGCGGGCTGTACCTCACAGTTGTCCGGCAGGCCCTGGGCCGGCCATTCACTGTCCGGAAGAATCTGGTCTGCCAGGTCCTCCCGCCGGGCTGAGAGGCCGCTCTCCCACGGGATGGTCTCCTGCTGGACCTCAATCCCATTGCGCTCCAGGTACACCAAAATCTGCGTCTGGGTGGTGCGGGCGTAGTCTCGGGACTGGTGGCACTGCATGAGCACACTTCCCAGCAGAAAAAGATCCAGCACCGTCAGGAGAAAAATCACCGTCAGCTTCAGTTTGGACCGTTCCATACACCGCCCTCCTTATGTCCGCTCCCGGACCGTCCAATCGGCTGCAATCTCCGGGGTGGTGCCATTGTCCAGATAGCACAGCTGAAGCTCTTTCCCCGTCTGCCCCATGGCCACGGCGGCGGCGGCGGCCTGCCGCTCGGGAAGAGCCTGCTGGGACCGCTCCGTGAGCGTATACTCCCGCAGGCAGACGGAGAAGGCGGTGCAGTCACTGCCCTCGAAGAGGAACCGGGCGCTCCACCCCTCCTCCCACAGCTGTACCTGGGTGCCGTTGAGCAGATAGCAGAACACCAGCGCCACACTGCCATCCTCCTGGGTTTCAATGGATTGGCAGAACATCGTGCCTTCCCCCAGGTGTCCCGCTGTGACCCCGTCCAAAATCTCCTCCGCCTTGATCTGCAGGTCCTTTTCCCGGGCGGAGAGGGCCTGAAACCGAGCCTGCCCACTCTCCGCGGCGTGGAAGGTGATTTTCCCGTTCTTCTGAATCCGCAGGGTGTCCGATCCCTCCTGGATCACCGTGCCGTCCACCGCCTCATAGACCGCGGAGGCCCGGGGATTGAAATCCAGCGCCTCCAGCAGGGCCTCCTGGTCCGCCGTGTCCCAGTCGTCCAGGGGATTGGCCCCTGTGTAGACAGGGCAGAGGGGCGGCTGGGGAAGCAGCATCATATAGGGGGCCAGGGTATCCGCCAACGAGGAATTCTCAAAGGCAAACTGGCCTCCGTTGGGGACCAGGTCCTCCAGCAAAGCCGGCAAAACCAGACTGGCCTCTCGCAGCTGGGCCATATAGTAATCCCCTGTCTCCTCGTTGTAGTAGTACAGGGCATCCGCCCGCCCATTGCGGGCGGTGATCAGAAACGACCGGGCCTCCCCCTCCCCCCGGCTGCTCTGGCTGGTAAAGGAGACATTATAGAGAAAGTCATAGTACACCCAGCTGCTCCCCTGGCTCACCGCGCGCTCCCATGCCTCCCGGGAGCTGGCCTGGGGGGAAGCCATGGTGTCCAGAGACTGGGTCAGCAGGTCGTTCAGCCCATCGTGGTACAGCCGGTTCACCGTTGTCTGATCGTACTGCACCCCATAGCGTCCTGTTCCGTTCTGCACCATCAAGCGCACCGGGGTTCCCCGGGACAGGGCGGTATCCTGAACCCCCGCAAAGAGACTCTCGTCCCCTGTTCCGCTCCCCTGCTCGGTGACGCTCTGAAACATCCCGGTCCTGTGGATGAGAAAGAGCGCCAGACAGACCAGCAGGAGGATGAGGAGGTTTTCCAGCCGGTCAATCTCCCGGCGGCTCAGCTTCCGTCTCATCCCTTGGGCCCCTCCCTCTTCAGCTCCATCCGCAGGGTGGTGCCGGGGCCGGACCGCTCCACCAGGCTGAGGCTGCCCTCATGCTGGCGGATGATCTCCTGGGCAATGGAGAGTCCCAGGCCCGTACCGCCGGACTCCCGGGAGCGCGCCTTATCCACCCGGTAAAACCGCTCGAAAATTCGCTCTCGATCCCCGTCGGGGATGCCGATGCCGTTGTCGGCCACCTCCAGCCAGACCCGCTCCCGGTCGGCGCCGGCGGACATGACAATCCGCCCACCGTCTGGGGTATACTTGATGGCGTTGGAGAGGATATTCATAATCACCTGCAAAATCCGCTCCCGGTCCCCCCGAACATTGGGCAGTCCTTCCGTTCCCTCCAGTAGGAGCTGGTGGCCATGGCGTTGGGCCTCGATCCGCACCGCCTGATAGCTGTCTTCCAATACCGCCGCAAAGGGGAACCTGGTCAGGTTGAGCTGGCTGTACCCCGAGTCAAACCGGGACAGGGTGAGCAGGTCCTGGACAATATGGGTCATCCGGTCGCTCTCGTTGAGGATCACCTTCAAAAAGTCACCGGTCATCTCCGGGGGCAGGTCGGGGTTCTCCTCCAGGGTCTCGGCATAGCTGCGAATGTTGGTGATGGGGGTTCGGAGCTCATGGGAGACGTTGGCCACAAACTCCTTGCGCATGGTCTCGTTCTTCACCTGCTGGGTGACATCGTGGACCACCACCAGCACCCCCACCTGCTTCTCCCGGTCAAAGGGCGCCAGGAGGAACAGCAGCGTGCGCTCTCCCCGGACGGTCTCGCTCTCCAGGCAGTCCCGCTCCAGGGTGAGGATGGTCTCCAGCGGGGCGATCTCCCCAAAAAGATCCTGGTAGGTAACCGTTCCCCCCAGGGGAATCTCCATGTCCAGCATCTCCTCGGCAGCGGGGTTGGCGTGGATGACCTCTCCGCTCTGGTTGAAGGCCACCACCCCGTCGGTCATGTGAAGGAACAGGGTGCTGAGCTTGGTCCGCTCGCTGTCCACCGCCTGGAGGGTGGACTGAAGCTGGCCGGCCATGGCGTTGAAGGCGTTGGTGAGCACCCCGATCTCGTCGTGGGACTCCACCTGGATCTTGTGGTCAAAATCCCCCTCCGCCACCCGTTGGGCCCCCCGGGTCAGCGCCCGGATGGGCGTGACCATGGCCCGGGAGAGGAGGAAAGAGAGGAGCACTGAGATAATGAGGCCAAAGGCCAGGGCCTCAATGATCAGCTGGAACAGCTGACTGTTGAGCTCCCGCACCGTGGCCCGCTGATCCAGAATATAGATGATATAGTCCTGCCCGCCCCGTTGGATGGGCAGAGCCAGGTCCATATAATTGGCGGTGAGATCGCTCTCATTTCCCTCCCGCTTCTCATTGAGGGCAATCAGGAGGTTGGGGGTGAGCTTTTCCAGGGTCTGGGCACCGTCGTCATCGGAGCTGGCCAGGATCTCCGCTGTCTCCCCGTCCAGGATATAGTAATTCCGGTTTTTCCCGTCCACCCCCAGCGGACCCATTTTGGCCAGCAGGATCTGGTCGATGGCTTCTCCCCCATCCTGCTCCCCCTCCCGGGCGGTGACCAGGTCTCGGACAAACTCCGTGTCCTCGCTGAACACCTCCACCATCTGGGTGTAAAACTCATTGAGATAAAACCGGTTGACGGAGTTGATCAGAAAGGCTCCCGCAATGGCCATCAGGCAGACCACCAGCAGGATCATAATCAGCACCAGCTTGATGTGCAGGCTTCGCAGCACGGTCCTCCCCCTCTCTGTCTTCCCCGGTCACAGGTCTTTTTGGAAATAGTAGCCCGCCCCCCGGCGGGTGATGATGTACTTGGGCTGGGCCGGGTCGTCCTCCAGTTTTTCCCGGAGCCGCCGAACGGCCACATCCACGCCCCGGACATCCCCCACATAGCCCTCATAGTTCCACACCCGCTCCATCAGCTCCTGCCGGGAGAATACCCGGCCGGCGTGGGAGGCCAGATAGGTGAGCAGCTCGAACTCCCGCTGGGTGAGCTCCAGTCTCTCCCCGTCCTTGGTGGCCTGGGCACTCTCCTTGTGGATCACCAGACGGCCAAAATCCAGGCGGTCCTCCTGGTTTCCCGCGGACTGCCGGATCAGCGCCACCCGGCGGATATGGGCCTTGACCCGGGCCATCAGCTCCCGGACGGAGAAGGGCTTGGTGATGTAGTCGTCCGCGCCCAGGTCCAGGCCCAGAATTTTGTCCTTCTCCTCCTCCCGGGCGGTGATAATCAGCACCGGGGTGTTTTTCCCCTTGTCCCGGAGGAGCTTGCACACCTCAAAGCCGTTCATCTCCGGCAGCATGAGGTCCAGCAGGATCAGGTCGGGACTCTCCTCCAGGGCCAGGCGGAGGCCGGTGACGCCGTCAAAGGCCTCCAGGGTATCATAGCCTTCTTTGCGCAGGTTAAAGCGGAGGATGTCCACAATATTTTTCTCGTCCTCGACGATGAGGACCTTTTGCTTTTTCTCCATAACGCCACTGTCCCCTTGTCTCAGGTTTGGGGCGCCTCCAGCAGGAAGGACGCCTTGAGAATCCCCGCCAAGGTCTTTCCATCCTGAATCTCTCCCCGGCGGGCCATGTCCAGCAGATCCTGGTAGGGAACCCAGAGGGTCTCCACAAACTCCCCGTCATCGGGGCGGGCCTCCCCCTGGACCAAATCCCGGGCAAAAAAGAGGTGAATCCGCTCGGCCAGAATGCCCGGGGAGGAGGCGATGCTGCCCAGAGGCAGGAAGGTCCCCGGGGTCAGTCCCGTCTCCTCCGCCAGCTCCCGCAGGCCGCTGGCCCGGGGGTCCTCTCCGGGCTCCAGCTTCCCGGCGGGCAGCTCCAGGGTCACCTCGCCCAGGGGGTAACGGAACTGGCGGACCAGCGCCACCCGGCCCTGCCCGTCCATGGCAAACACCGCCACCCCGCCGGGGTGCTCCACCACCTCCCGGTTGGCGATCCGGCCATCCAACAGCCGGGCCTTGTCCCGGCGGACATTGACGATGATCCCCTCGTACACGGTCTGCTGGGAGACCATTTCTTCCTTCAATTCCATTGGCTGGTACCTCGATTTCTCTGGAATGTGCGGCGGCCTGTTCCCCCGGGGCGGCGGCGCCCCGCCGGGGAGAGCAAGTCCCATGATGCTAAGAATTATAGCATATTTCCGTCCCGCTGCCAACTTCTTTTCCCACTGGCAACCTTTACATTTGCCCCAGGCCCCAGGGTGCTTTATAATGGGGAGCATCCATTCCACCCTCAGGAGGTACCCATGACCATTTCCGCCATTGACACCGGTTCGGTGCTCTATTTCTCCCACGACGAGCTTCCCACGGTCCGTCCGCTGACCCAGGAAGCGGTCCTTCCCCTCATCCGCCGGGCCCTGGCCAAGGCCCGCCACCCCATCCCGCCGGCCATGGAGGTGAAGTCCTTTTCCTCCCGCCAAGGGGTGCTGTTTTTTGTCCTGCCCCGGCTGCCGGAGGAGACCGCCGCCGCCCCGCTCTGCTGAGGGATTTTCGCCGGAATCCCTCCTTTTTCCCCTTTTCCAGGCTGTCATTTTTGGAGTTTCCCCCCTAAATTTTCAAAAGAATCGGAAATTTTTCCCTTCTTTTTTGTTTCCCTTGGCCGCAGCGCCCGGAGAGAAAAACGTAGATATGCCAAGGCTTTTCCACCGTTTTCCTGGGACGATGGCGCCGCGCGGCCCATCTTCTTTTCAAAATAAACTGAGAAATTGTTAAAATTTATCTTTTTTTTTCAGCCCCTTGATGCTATAATGAGGTCAAATTATAGGCGGTGGTATGTCCACCGTTGGGCGAAGCGTGCGCCAAAATTTCCTTTTTGGCCCCGGGTTTCGAACAAAGTGTAACAGTTTGTTTCCTTCCGTCCCTGTTTCGGGACAGAAGGTGACATGAATGCAGCTTTCGGACCAGCCGTCTCCCGCGCCGAATCCGGGTACATTTGTCCGGAAAATTCGGATATGATAGAGAGAGAACCGGAGACGGTCCCGGCTTCGCGTTTCTGATTGCTTTGCTACCTATCTCATTTCTCAGAACCATATAAAAGAAGGTGCCGTTTTGACAAAATACGTGATCAGCGGTGGAAAACCCCTCCACGGCGAGGTTGAGATCAGCGGCGCGAAGAATGCCGCTGTGGCCATTCTTCCCGCAGCCCTTCTGGTGGACGGAGTCTGCCGGATCGAAAATGTTCCCAACATCAGCGACGTGACCATGATCCTGGGGATTATGCGGGATCTGGGCGCCAACGTACGCATGATCAACCAGACCACAGTGGAGCTGGACTGCTCCCATGTCTATAAACAGAATGTCCCCTATGAGCTGGCCCGCCAGATCCGCGCCTCCTATTACCTCATCGGCGCCCTGCTGGGCCGCTTCGGCCGGGCCGAGGTGCCCCCTCCCGGCGGCTGTGACCTGGGGGTGCGGCCCATTGACCAGCACCTGAAGGGTTTTTCCGCCATGGGGGCGGAGATTCAGGTGGAAAACGGCTTTATTTACGCCGCCTCCCCCACAGGCCGCCTCCACGGCGCCCAGATCTATCTGGACGTGGTATCGGTGGGGGCCACCATGAATATTCTGCTGGCCGCCGCCCTGGCGGATGGCCTGACCATCATCGAAAACGCCGCCAAGGAACCCCATATCGTGGACCTGGCCAACTTCCTCAACTCCATGGGGGCTGACATCATGGGGGCCGGGACCGACGTCATCAAGGTCCGAGGGGTGGAAAAGCTCCGGGGCGGCTTCTACTCCATCATCCCCGACCAGATCGAGGCGGGCACCTATATGACCGCCGTGGCCGCCGCCGGCGGCGAGGTCCGCATCAACAACGTCATTCCCAAGCATCTGGACTGCATCACCGCCAAGCTGGTGGAGATGGGGGTGGAGATTCAGGAGGATGGGGACGCCCTCATCGTCCGCCGGTCGGGCAAGCTCACCAGCACCAATGTAAAGACCATGCCCTACCCCGGCTTCCCCACCGATATGCAGCCTCAGATTGCTGCGGTGCTGTGCCTGGCCGAGGGGACCAGCATCCTCAACGAGGGTGTCTGGGACAACCGGTACCGCTACGCCGATGAATTCCGCCGCATGGGCGCCAACATCCAGGTCAACGGCAAGGTGGCGGTGATCGAAGGGGTTCACGCCCTCACCGGCGCCCCGGTCTGTGCCTGTGACCTTCGGGCGGGCGCGGCCATGATCGTGGCCGGCTTGGCCGCCAACGGCATCACGGAGATCGACCAGGTCTATCACATTGAGCGCGGCTATGAAGGCATTGTGGAAAAGCTGGCCAAACTGGGCGCCGACATCCACGAGGAAGCCATTCCCGAGGAGGACTGGCGCAGCGGAAACAGTGTGGGCTGACTTCCGCCCCCTATGCCCCGTCCCCTGTCCGGGAGACGGAATGTGTCACTTCGTCTGTGGACGGCGGGCAGGCCTGCCGTCCACTTTTCTTCGTACCATCTTGTAAGGAGTCCTTCCATGGTCAACATCCAACTGCTCTGCGTGGGCAAGCTGAAAGAGAAGCATTTTTCCGCCGCCTGCGCGGAATATCAAAAGCGTCTGGGGGCCTTCTGCAAGCTCACTGTCACAGAGCTGCCGGAGGTCCGGCTGCCGGAGCACCCCACCCCCACCCAGGTGGAGGGGGCGCTGGCCAGGGAGGGGGAGGCCCTTCTGGCCAAGCTCCCCAAAAGCGCCAAGGTCATCGCCCTGTGCGTGGAGGGAGTTCAGCTGTCCAGCCCCGCCCTGGCCGCCCAGATGGAGCAGTGGATGGTGGAAGGGGCCTCCCATCTCACCCTCATCATTGGCGGGTCCTTCGGCCTGCACCCCTCAGTGAAGGAGGCGGCCCACCTGCGTCTGTCCATGTCCCCCATGACCTTTCCCCACCATCTGGCCCGGGTCATGGTGCTGGAGCAGGTTTACCGGGCCTTCCAAATTGCCGCAGGCACCCGCTACCACAAATAGTCCGGAGGAGGGCTCGGGTTCCATCCTGCCGGCCCCCTCTGAGAAAGGAGCCTTTCTATGTCCTATCAGCAGCAATTCCATCGCTGGCTGCACAGCGACGCCCTGTCCCCGGAGGAGAAAGCCCAGCTGCAGGCCATTGCCGACGACCCCAAAGAGGTGGAAGACCGGTTCTTCGGCCTGCTGGAGTTCGGCACCGCCGGCCTGCGGGGGGTGATGGGCCTGGGGTTGCGGCGGATGAACGTCCATGTGATCCGCCATGCCACCCAGGCCTTTGCCCAGGTGATCCTGGCCGAGGGACCGGCCGCCGCCGCCCAGGGGGTGGCCATCTGCTATGACTGCCGGGTTCACTCCCAGGAATTTGCCCGGGCCGCCGCCGGGGTGATGGCCGCCAACGGCATCCCCGTGCGCCTTTTTGAGGCCATGCGCCCCACGCCGGAGCTCTCCTTCGCCGTGCGGGAGTACGGCTGTGTGGCCGGACTCAACGTCACCGCCAGCCACAATCCCCCGGAGTACAATGGCTACAAGGTCTATTGGTCCGACGGCGCCCAGCTGCCCCCCCAGCACGCGGCGGCCATCGCCGCCCAGATGGAGGCCCTGGATGTCTTTGACGATGTCAGGACCATGGACTACGAACAGGCCCGGGCCCAGGGGCTCATCACCCTGCTGGGCCGGGAGACCGATGACAAATTCCTCTCCCACGTGCTGGATCAGATTAACGACAGGCAGGCCGTGGCCCAGGTGACCGACGCCTTCCGCATGGTCTACACCCCCTTCCACGGCACGGGATACCAGCAGATTCCCTATGTGCTGGAGCAGCTGGGCATCCGGTACCTGCACTGCGTGCCGGAACAGATGGTCATTGACGGCACCTTCCCCACCGTGAAATCCCCCAACCCGGAGACCCCCGAGAGCTTTGCCCTGGCCCAGAAGCTGGCCAAGGAGGTGGACGCCCAGCTGATCCTGGGCTCCGACCCCGACGCGGACCGAGTGGCCATTCAGGTAAAGGACCGGAAGGGAGACTATGTCCAGATCTCCGGCAATCAGACCGGGGTGCTCCTGCTGGACTACCTCATCGGCGCCAAGCGCCGGGCGGGGACCCTGCCGGAGAACCCGGTGGCCCTCAAGTCTCTGGTGACCACCCAGCTGGCCCAGGTGGTGGCCGAGGCCAATGGGGTGCGGTGCTACAACACCTTCACCGGCTTTAAGTTCATGGCGGAAAAGAAAAACCAGCTGGAGGCCGCCGGCCAGGGCCACGTGATCTTCTCCTATGAGGAGTCCATCGGCTACATGATCGGCGACTACGTCCGGGACAAGGACGCGGTTACCGCCGCCCTTCTGCTCACGGAGATGACCGCCTGGTACGCCGCCCGGGGCATGACCCTGCTGGACGCTCTCCAGGCCATTTATGAGACATACGGCTATTATGGCGAAAACACCCTGAACCTGGTGATGCCCGGCCTGGAGGGCATGGGCAAAATGCAGGCCATCATGGCTGCTCTCCGGCAGACACCCCCCGACCAGATCGCGGGCACCACGGTCTGCCTCCAGCGGGACTACCAGACCGGCACCGAACGGGACACTGCCACAGGAGAGACTACCGCCATGGAGTTGGCAGGGTCCAACGTGCTGGGATACCAGCTGGCCGACGGCACCACCCTGGTGGTCCGTCCCTCGGGCACCGAACCCAAGATCAAAGTCTATGTTTTGGCCTCCGGCACCGACAGCGCTGACTGCCAAAGAAAAGTGGAGCAATACACCGCCTGGGCCGAGACCCTGCGGCATTGGGCCGATTGACCTCCTTTCCCTCGCCCCGCCGGGCAAACCGGCGGGGTTTCTCTTTTTTCAATGACAGGGGTCTTTCCTGCATACTTCTCCCTGTCCAGACATAGAGTGGAGACAACCGAGATCACCAGGAGGTCCTTCTATGAAGAAATTCTTCGCCACCTTTCTCTGTCTGGTCCTGTGCGGGGGCCTCCTCCCCGCCCAGGCGGCGGGGCCGGAGGTCAACGCCAAGGCCGTTCTGCTCATGGAGAAGACCACAGGCCAGGTCCTGTATGAGGAGCACGCCCACGATCCCCTGGAGCTGGCCAGCGTCACCAAGGTAATGACCATGCTCCTCATCATGGAGGCCCTGGAAGAGGGCACCATCACCAAGGAAACCATGGTCCCCGTCTCCGCCACCGCGGCGGGTATGGGAGGCTCGCAGGTCTACATGAAGGAGGGGGAATCGTTCTCCGTCCATGACATGCTCAAGGCCATCGCCGTGGCCTCCGGCAACGACGCCTGTGTGGCCATGGCGGAATACCTGGCCGGCAGCGAGAGCACCTTTGTGGAAAAGATGAACGCCAGAGCGGCGGAGCTGGGCATGGAAAACACCGTCTTTGTCAACTGCACCGGTCTGCCTGCCGAGGGACATCACTCCTCTGCCTATGACATCGCCCTCATGTCCCGGGCGCTGATCCAAAACCACCCGGATATCCGCACCTACACCACCATCTGGATGGACACCCTTCGGGACGGAACCTTCCAGCTGGCCAACACCAACAAGCTCATCCGATTCTACGAGGGGGCCACCGGTCTGAAAACCGGCTCCACCGACGCCGCCCTCTACTGTGTCTCCGCCACCGCGGAAAAGGACGGGATGGAGCTCATCGCCGTGGTGCTGGGCTCCCCCACCTCTGCGGACCGATTTGAAACCGCCAAGGCGCTGCTCAACTACGGCTTCGCGGGATATTCCCTGGTCACAGTAGCCCCCTCCGAGCCCATCTCCCCCATTCCCGTCACCCTGGGCACCGCCGACAGCGTGCAGCCGGTGCTCACCCAGGAGAGCCAAATTCTCCTTCCCAAGGCCGAGGCAGGCAAGGTCTCCACCACCCTTTCCCTCCCGGACACCCTCCAGGCCCCGGTGGAGAAGGGGCAGGAGCTGGGAAGCCTCACCGTCCTGGTGGATGGGAAAGAGAATCAAAAGCTCCCCCTGGTGGCCCAAGAGGAGGTCCCCAGGCTGACCCTTTGGGCTGTCTATCAATCCCTGCTGGGCACCCTCTTCTGCGGAACCTGAAAAAACCGGGACACCCTGTACTGGGTGCCCCGGTTTCTTTGCTTCCTCCCCGCCCTTCTCACCCCTGGGCGTGGAGCATCTGCTTAATTTGCTGGATGGATTTTCCCTCCTGCCGCAGCGCCTTGATCCACTGAATCCGGCGGATGCTCTCCTCCCGTTTATAGCGACGGGTCAGGTTTTCCTCCGCCTGCTGAAAGGGCAGCATCCCTTGCTCGGTGTAAAATTTCAAGGTGCTGTACCGCACGTCGGTCAGACGGACCAACTCCCCGATGGTCACGTCCTCCGCCTGCTGGATGACCTCTAATTTTCGCTGCCTGGACATGGCGCCCCCCGTTCTCCCGTCAAGAATACACTGCAATAAGACCAACCGCTATGGCCATCATGTTCTCCACGTATTCTACCATCTCTTGGACCATTTTTCCAGTGGGGGATTCGCCAAGGGCCCGAAGCCTCTGCTTCATCTGTTTCTGCTCAAAGGCGGAGAAGTAGGGCTTGAGGCAGTTGCCCTTCTCCATCAGAACAACCAGAGACACCACGTCCTCGGTGATCTCCCCCTCCTCCAGCAGCTCCGCGCGGATCATATCCACCACACCGCTGATAGCCTCCGGGGTGGGGGCATATCCCTTCTTTTTCCCCAGCAGTCCCACCTTTACCGGCTGGACCAGTCCCAGGTCCGCCAGGGAGCGCCCAATGCTCTCCAGCAGCTCATCGCGCTGAGCATCGGTGACAGTATAGGTGTACTCCTCCAGCAGCTTCTCCTTTCGGATCGGCTTTGGACGGTTGACAAACGCATAGAGGGGCCGTAAATGCGCCTGCCCCTCCGGCAGGGGTCCTGTCACAGTCACATACTTTTTGTCCACAGCCACACAGCCCTCCAGCTGGAGCTCCAGCAGCGCCGCCGCCACCAGGCAGACCGTTCTCTCCACCCCCAGATGGGGCAGTCTTCCCTTCTCGTTCACTGCACAGAGCAAATATTCCTGGCTCAGAGTTAAATCTCGCATACGTCCTCCTTCATACAGCAGACAGGTTTCCGTTTACTATCTACTTACTACTTATCACTTACGATTTACAGTATACCACAGTTTTCCCTCCTGTCAATCCCCTCTTGCGCCGCCATGCAAAAACCCGGAGCCCCCTCACAGGGGCTCCGGGTTTTTATGGGTCTTCACTCAGGGCGCTATGTCGATATCCACCAAAATGTTGTCCGTCCCATTCTCCTCAAACTCGTTGATATACGCCTCAATCCGGTGGGTGAGCTCGGCGTAGTTGCTCTCGTCAATGGGGGCGTCGTTCATATCCCGGCGGGCCAGATCCTCGGCCAGGATATCAAAAAAGACGTTGTTCTCATACTCCATAATGGCCTCATGGATGCCCCCCTCCACGAAGGGGCGGGAGGGGATGGTCTCACCTTGGTAGGTCTCCGCCAAGATCCCCATGCCTTCCTGCCGGGCCTTTTCAAACAGCAGGCTTTCCACTTTGTCGTAGTCCTGAAAACGATCCTCTCCCCGGGTGGAGTTGAGAATCCAGTTGCCGATATAGACCATATCCAGCAGACGTCGGAATTCCTTTTTGCTCAATTCCAGCTGCATACCATGACCTCCTCGCTGTGAAATGAAACAATGGGTCCTTACTATTATAAGCGATGACAGGGGAAAAGTTGCCCCTGCCTGGTCGTCCATCTATTATAGTGTTCCCAAGGCCGATTGTCAAAGGTGGAAAGCAGGAAAACTCCACGAATTCTCCCCGAAAGGCCTCAGTTTTCTCTCCTGAATCTGCCAAAGCGCGTCCTGGGACTACTTTACATTTGTTGTACGATCATGTATAATAGTTTACATTTCAGTGAACACCAACAAAAAAGAAATGGGTGTATTGTATTCATGGAAAAACCAGTGATTATCTCAATCCGAGGGGTACAGAGCCTGGAGCCCGGGGAGGAAGACGTGATGGAGCTGGTCACCCAGGGCGTCCTCCGGCAGGAGGAGGGAGAGGGTTTCTCCCTGAGCTATCTGGAAAGTGAGCTCACCGGCCTGGAGGGCACCACCACCACCTTCCGCATCGCGCCGGACCGGATCACCCTCCGGCGGGAGGGCACACTCAACTCGGAGATGATCTTTCAGGAGGGGCAGAAGCACGTCTCCCTGTATGAGACCCCCTATGGGGGCCTGATGCTGGGGGTGAACACCCACCGGGCCAAGGCGGACCTGGGAACGGCGGGGGGGCGCCTCTCCATTCGCTATGCCCTGGAAGTGGACAGCCAGCCCATTGGGGAGAACTCCTTTGAAATTCAGGTGACCGAGCCTCATTTGACCGCCCCCGCACCGGGTCAGTGACCCCATTAAACAGAGAAAAGGTGAGAGAACGATTATGGCGAATTTAATTCAGCACGCAAAGGACCAGGTCAGCCAGCTGACCGCCCAGGCCTACGCCGCCGCCGCCGCCGCGGGGGTCCTCCCCCCCGGGGTGGAAGTAAAGGGGTCTGTGGAAATTCCCAAAGACCCCCAGAACGGGGACTACGCCTCCTCCTTCGCCATGGCCGGCGCCAAGGCCATGAAAATGGCCCCCCGGGCCATCGCCCAGGCGGTGGTGGACCACATGGACCTGACAGACAGCCTCTTCGCCTCGGTGGAGATCGCCGGCCCGGGCTTTCTGAATTTCCGGCTGGGCGCCAAATGGTATGGGGATGTGCTGGCGGAGATTGAGGCCGAAGGTCCCCTCTACGGACAGAGTGACGAGGGCCGGGGCCAGAAGGTGATGGTGGAGTTTGTCTCCGCCAACCCCACCGGTCCCATGCACATGGGCAATGCCCGGGGCGGGGTGCTGGGAGACACCCTGGCCAACATTCTCCGCCGGGACGGCTGCGACACCTGGAAAGAGTTCTATGTCAACGACGCCGGCAATCAGATTCACAAATTCGCCGTGTCCATTCAGGCCCGCTACCTCCAGCTCCTGCTGGGGGAGGAGAAGGTGCCCTTTCCCGAGGACGGCTATCACGGCGATGATATCCGGGAACTGGCCCAGGCCTTCTACGACCTCCACGGAGACCAGTACCGGGACGTAGAAGAGGCACAGCGCCTGGAGGCCCTGGCGGCCTTCGGCCTGGAGCGGAACATCCCCAAGATGCAGGCCGATTTGCGCCGGTACGGCATCGAGTACGACCAATGGTTCTTCGAGTCCTCCCTTCACACCTCCGGCTATGTGGCCGAGACGGTGGGTCTGCTGACGGAGAAGGGCTGGACCTACGAAAAGGACGGCGCCCTGTGGCTGAACACCACCCAGCTGCTGAAAAACAAGTACCTGGCCGAGGGCAAGAGTCAGAAGCAGGTAGACAAGCTGGACCTGAAGGACGATGTCCTCCGCCGGGCCAACGGCTTCTACACCTACTTTGCCGCCGACATCGCCTACCACCGGAACAAGCTGGAGGTTCGGGGCTTTGACAAGAGCATCGACGTGTGGGGGGCCGATCACCACGGTCACGTGGCCCGGCTCCAGGCGGCCCTGGACGGGCTGGGCCTGGACGGCTCCCACCGGCTGGTGGTGGTGCTCATGCAGCTGGTGAACCTTCTCCAGGACGGGCAGCCTGTGCGGATGTCCAAGCGGTCGGGCAAGGCCATCGCCCTGCACGACCTGCTGGATGAGGTAAGTGTGGACGCCGCCCGGTACTTCTTCAACTCCCGCTCCGCCACCAGTCCTGTGGACTTTGACTTGGATCTGGCGGTCCGGGAGGACAGCGAGAATCCGGTCTACTACGTCCAGTACGCTCACGCCCGGATCTGTACCCTGATCGCCCGCCTGGCCGGGGAGGGGTATGCCGTTCCCAAGGCAGCGGAGGTCCAGTCCGAGCTGCTCTCCAGCCAGGAGGAGACCTCCCTCATCCGGGCCCTGGCCCGCCTGCCGGAGGAGATCCACGCTGCTGCCCGGGACTACGACCCCTCCCGGATCAACCGCTATCTGGTGGAGCTGGCCGGAGAATTTCACCGTTTTTACAGCGCCTGCCGCATTAAGGGGGAGACCCCTGCCCTGCTGGCTGCCCGCCTGAAGCTGGCGGACAGCGTCCGTTCTGTCCTGGCCAACTGCCTGGGACTCTTAGGCGTAACAGCCCCTGAAAAAATGTAAGGGTATTTTTTCTGTTCGTCTATCAACACAGTCCTATCGCAGAAAGGGAGGTTCTCTATGAAGAAACCATTGAAGGACAGTTTCATCATTGGCTTTGCTCTGTTTTCCATGTTTTTTGGGGCGGGGAACGTGATCTTCCCCCCCTACCTGGGGCTGGAGTCCGGCCCCCATTGGCTGCTGGGCTTCATCAGCTACTACATCGCGGACATCGGCCTGGCTCTGCTGGCGATGTTCGCTATTCTCCGGCAGGGCAGCCCGGAAAAGGTCACCTCCCGCATTGGGAAGGTCCCGTCCGTGCTGCTGATGTGCGCCATCGTGCTGTGCATCGGTCCCATGCTGGCCATTCCCCGGACCGCCGCCACCACCTTTGAGACCTCGGTGACTCCCCTGGTCTCCGGTGTGAGCCCCGTCCTCTTCTCGGTGCTCTTCTTCCTGCTGATCCTGCTGCTTTGCGTGCGGGAGCGGGCGGTGGTGGACATCGTGGGCAAAATCCTCACCCCCGCCCTGCTCATCGGCCTGCTGATCCTCATTGTGGTGGGTGTGGTCTCCCCCATCGGCCCGGTGGGGGACCAGGCCCTGGTGGAGAACGTGGCCGCCACCGGCATCGAGGCCGGCTACCAAACCATGGACGTTCTGGCCACCCTTTTGTTTGGCTTCATCATTCTCAAAAGTGCCCAGGCCAAGGGATACACCAAGGCCAAGGCGCAGATCCGCGTGGTCAGCGGCGCCAGCCTGGTGGCGGGCATCGGCCTGCTGGTGGTCTATCTGGGTCTGACCTATCTGGGCGCCACCACCGCAAACCTCTTTGACATCACCGTGGACCGTACCTACCTGGTCACCTCCATTGTGCAGCAGCTGCTGGGCCATGGGGGGCTGATCCTCTTTGCCATCGTGGTGGCCCTGGCCTGCATTACCACGGCGGTGGGCCTGGTCAGCGCCTGCGCCAACTACTTCTCCGGCCTCTCCGGCGGGAGACTCTCCTATCCGGTCCTGGTCTGTCTCATCTGCCTGTTCAGCGCCGTTGTCTCCAACTTTGGCATCAATGAGATCATCGCCATCGCCTCGCCCATCCTCAGCGTGGTGTATCCCCCCACGCTGGCCCTGATCGTTCTGGCCCTCTTCGGCCGCCGCATCCGCAACGACTGGGTGTTCCGCCTGGCCGCTCTGGGCGCTCTGGTGATCAGTCTGCTGGAGGTAATCAGCTCCTATACCGGTCTGGAGATCGCCTTCCTGTCCCATCTGCCCCTGGCCTCCCTGGGCTTTGCCTGGGTGGTGCCCGCCCTGCTCTGTGGCGTCATCGGGCATTTTATTCCCCACGGGAAGAAGAAATCCCTCGCCTCCTGATGCCACCTTTTACATGCGGACAGGCCCTTGGAAACGCCAAGGGCCTGTCGTTTTTTGAAAAAAAACGCCCCTTTCCAGCAGTGGAAGGGGGCGGTTTTTTTCCGCTGTCAGCGATGCTCAATACCGGCCCAGAGAGGCCACGTCGTCTCCGCTTTCCGACTTGCCGAAGTGGAAGTCGTTGCCCGGTAGGATGGCGTTGAGAACAATGCCGGCGATGGCCGCCACGGCCAGAGAGGTCAGGGTGATGGTCACGCCCCCCACATGGAAGGTCAGGCCATCGGTAAAGCCCAGGCCGCACACCAAAATTACCGCGGCGATGATGAGGTTCCGGCTGTTGGTAAAGTCCACCCGGTTCTCCACCACATTGCGCACCCCGATGGCGGAGATCATGCCATAGAGGATGAAGCTGACCCCACCGATGATGGCGGCGGGAATGGTATTGACCAGGTAGGCAAAGGCCGGGGAAAAGGACAGCACCATGGCATACAGGGCTGCCAGCCGGATCACCCGGGGATCGTGGACCCGGGAAAGGGCCAGCACACCGGTGTTCTCCCCGTAGGTGGTGTTGGCCGGCCCCCCAAAAAGGCCCGCCAGCGCCGTGGCCACCCCGTCTCCCACCAGGGTGCGGTGGAGGCCGGGCTTTTCAATGAAGTTCTCCCCCACCGTGGCGGAGATGGCGGAGATGTCACCGATGTGCTCCATCATGGAGGCCACCGCAATGGGGGCCATCACCAGGATGGCGGACAGGTCAAACTTGGCCACGCTGCCGGAAAAATCGGTAAAGAAGGGCTGCAAGCCCAGGATGGGGTTCTCTCCCCCCAGCAGGGTGCTGCCGGACAGGCCGGTGAAGTCTACCATGCCGGCCAGCAGGGCTGCCACATAGCCCCCCACAACCCCCAACAGAATGGGAATGATCTTCACCATGCCACGGCCCCAGATGTTGGCAGCCACAATGATCGCCATGGAGACCAGCGCCAGCCACCAGCAGGTGGAGGCATTGGAAACCGCCGAGGGGGCCAGGTTCAGCCCGATGAGAATGATGATGGGGCCTGTGACCACCGGGGGCAAAAAGCGCATCACCCGATGGACTCCCACCACCTTGACCACCAGGGCCAGGATCACATAGAGCAGCCCCGCCACCACAATGCCGCCGCAGGCGTACTGGAGCTTCTCGCCGGGGGCCATGGCAGCGTACTTGCCGGTGTCTAAATTCGCCATGGCGGAAAACCCGCCCAGAAAGGCAAAGGATGATCCCAGGAAGGCCGGAATCTCCAGCTTCGTGCACAGATGGAAAAACAGGGTGCCAAAGCCGGCAAAGAACAAGGTGGTCTGGGTGCTCAGGGGCAGGCCGTAGCTCTGCACCAGAATGGGAACCAGCACCGTGGCCCCAAACATGGCGAACATGTGCTGCAGGCCCAGCACCAACATCCTGGGCGCCCCCAGGGTGCGGGCGTCCCGAATGGGCGCCTGTCCAATGGTCGTGTCTTTTTCTTTCATCTTCTCTTCTCCTCTCCCCAGGGAAAACCGCAAAAAAAATACCGGCACTTCCGCCGATACCATAGGGATGACCCTTCAAACCCTTGGCTTGGTACAGCTGCCGCCGACATGACCATCCCCCCCTTTCCCTGTTTTCCTTTATTGTACAGGAGCCGCCCCGTCATTGCAAGACTTTTTCCTTCGCCCCATAAAAGAACCGCTCCCGGTGGGAGCGGTTCCCTCGCAATTTATCCCCTTGCAGGCACCAGGTCCCGGGTGGCCTCCAGAAGGGCCTGGGCCAGCTGGTCCACCTCCTGCCGGGTGTTCTCTGGGCCGAAGGATATCCGCAGCACCCCGTCCCGCACCCCTTTGGACAGGTGCATGGCGGCATAGACATGGCTGGCCTTCCCCCGATGGCAGGCAGAGCCGGAGGAGACGCAGAAGCCCCGGTCACTGAGCCAGCGCACCACCACCTGGCTGGGATACCCCGGCAGGGAGATGGCGCAGATGTGGGGCGCGTCCCCTGGGGAGACCACCGCCAGGCCGGGCACCCCCCGCTGGAAGGTCTCCAGGGCATAGGCTTTCAGGTCTGTCAGCGCGGCGGTGTGCTCCTCCATCCGCTCCCTGCCCAGGGACGCGGCGGCAGCCAGGGCGGCAATCTGGGGGGTGGCCTCCGTACCGGAGCGAAGGCCCCGCTCCTGTCCGCCCCCCCGGATCAGGGGAACCGCCCGAAGGCCCTTGCGGAGATAGAGGGCACCGGACCCCTTCATGGCGCCAATCTTGTGGCCGCTGATGGTGAGCAGATCCACCCCCAGCCCCTTCGGGGTGAAGGGAATCTTCAAAAAGCCCTGGACCGCGTCGGTGTGGAGCAAGGCTGCCGACTGCTTCCGCCGGAGCAGCTGGGCCGCCTGGGCCACCGGCTGGAGGGCCCCAGTCTCATTGTTCACCAGCATCATGGACACCAGCACGGTGTCCGGCCGGAGGGCGGCCTCCAGGTCCTCCACCCGAACCCGGCCGGAGGCGTCGGGGTGGAGGTAGGTGACCTCATATCCCTGGCGCTCCAACTCCTTGCAGGGCTGAAGCACCGCGGCGTGCTCGATCGCCGTGGTGATGATGTGCCGGCCCTTGTGGCGGCCCAGATGGACCGCCAGGGCAACGGCCCAGTTGTCCCCCTCGGTTCCTCCCGAGGTAAAATAGACCTCTTCCCCCTGACAGCCCAAGGCCCGGGCCACCTGTTCCCGGTGCTCCCCCATCCTCTTGGCGGCCTGGACCCCCAGCTGATACAGGGACGACGGATTGCCGTAGTCCTCTGTCATGGTCTTCATCGCCGCTTGGGCCGCCTCCGGCAGGACGCGGGTGGTGGCGGCGTGGTCAAAATAGATCATCTGGTATTTCCCCTTCTTCCCGGAACCTTACGTTCCCTGATCGCGGCCTCTCCGAGGGGCCGCCTCTTCTCTTCAGTGTGCGGCAAATCCGCCCGGCTTATGCAGACAGATTTTTCACTTCCGGCGCAGCCAGGCATGGACAGGATTCGGCGGAGCAGGGCGGAAATAGGGATACTCCTTCTCCTTGGTGCACGCCCCCTCCGGGACCTCCTGCTGGTCCGGGTCCCGCTCGATGCAGCAGCCCTTTCCCGCGGCCAGGGCGCAATCAGGATACCGGGGACACTGGAACCGGTAACAGACAAAAGACGCCATCCGATTTGCCTCCTCTCATGCACGCAGCGTGTCCGCCAAGGCGGGGTCCGGGTCCACATAGGCGGTCTGATAGGTGGTGTAAACCACCATCCCCGGCCGGGCGCCGGCGGGTTTCTTCACGTATTTCACCGGGGTGTAGTCCACAGGGACCTTCTTCCCCTCCCGCCCCTGGGAGAACCAAGCGGCCAGAGCGGCGGCCTCCCGGAGGCTCTGGTCGTCGGGCTGCCGGCCCTCGGTCCAGAGGATCACATGGGCACCGTGAATCTTTTGGGTATGAAACCAGTAGTCCCATTTCCCCGCCTGCTTGGTGGTCAGCCGGTCGTTTTGCAGGTTGTTCCGTCCCACGGAGATCCGCAGGCCGGCGGTGGAGCGAAACTCCAAGGGCTTTGCGCCGGGCCGCTTCATCCGGTCCTTGGCCTTGGCCCGGCGGCGGAGGTAGCCGGTCTCCACCAGCTCCTGGCGGATTTCCTCCAAGTCTCGGTCCCCCTCCGCCCGGGACACGCTGTCCAGAACGCTGTCCAGATAGGCCGCCTCCTGGGCCCCTTTCTCCAGCTGGAGGGTAAGCATGGTCTCGGCGGTCTTGGCTTTGGTATAGTTCTTATAGTAGCGGGCGGCGTTCTGCTGGGGCGTCTTCAAGGGGTCCAGCGGGATCTCCACCTGGCCGCCGTCAGGGTCGTAATAGTTTTCCGTCCGCAGCACCCGGGCCCCCTTCTCCATGCGGTAGAGGTTGGCGGTGATCAGGTCCCCGTACATCCGGTCCCGGTCCCGGTCGCCTGTGGCGGCCAGCTCCTTCTCCTGGAGGGCCATCTTCCGGGCCAGCCGCTCCCGGGCCTGGGTGAGGGTTTTGAGGAAATCCTGCCCCTTCTGGCGCACCTGGTCGGCGGTCTCCCGGGCCTGGTAAAAGGCGTCCAGGAGGGCGGCAAAGGTGGGATAGGCCCGGCTCTCCGTGCCGGGGCCGTACTGGAGGATGGGCCGGAAGGAGAAATCCACCGGCTTGCCCTCCCGGACCAGCAGGGTGGGCACAGCCTCCCCCTGGGACAGGCGGGCCAGCAGCCTCTCCAGCTTGTCCAGCAGGGCTGCCGGGTCCCGGCTCACCGGGGCGTCCACCTCGCCAAAGGCCTCAAAGGCCAGCTCCCGGGCCAGCAGGGGCGACAGGCCCATGCAGTGATCCAGGAGGAACCGGTCCGCCGGGCCCGCCCCCTGTCCCAGCGCCAGCAGCTCCGTCCGGTCGGCGGGGGTGAGGGCCCCCGGGTTCTTCTTCCCCGGCTGGGGGGCGGGGTACTGATAAAACATCCCCGGCAGCAGGGGGCGGGCCTGGGTCAGGTCCCCCTCCACCCGGCGCAGGCAGTCCACAATCCGGTCCTCCCCGTCCAACAGCAGGAGGTTGGTCCGGCGGCCCATGGCTTCCAACACCAGACGGCGGCGGACTTTGTCCCCCATCTCATTGGCGGCCTCGACAACCAGCTCCGCCAGACGCTCCATCGGGGGCTGGCGGAGGGCCAGGATTTTTCCCCCCGCCAGATATTTCCGCAGCAGCATGCAGAACATGGGGGGCTCGGCGGGGTTCTCCCGGGGCAGATCGGTGAGCTGGAGCCGGGGCCGGCTGGGGTTGGCCGACAGCAGCAGGCGGCAGCTCCCCGCCCGGCCCCGGATCTGCAGCAGAATTTCGTCCCGGCTGGGCTGGTAAATCTTGTCGATCCGTCCGCCCAGCACCGCCGGCTCCACCTCCCGGCAGACGGCGGACAGGCAAAGGGCGTCCATGGGCATGTCAGTCCTCTCCTTCCATCATCATCTCAAACAGCTCATTGAGCCGTCCGGTCTCTCCCCGGAGATAGAGCCAGCCAAACAGGGCCTCCAGTCCTGTGGCAACCTGATACTCCCGGCGGGTGGCACCCCGGGGATGGGAGTGAGGATTGGCGTTGCGGCCCCGCTTGAATACCTGGGTCTCCTCCGGGCGGAGAACCGGCAGCAGCTTTTCCAGCAGAGCCGCCTGGCGGGGGGCGGCCACATAGTCCAGGGCCGACCGGTGCAGGGCCCCAGGGGTGAGCTTGCCCCGCAGACACAGCCAGGAGCGGACCATGACCTCATAGACCGCGTCCCCCAGGTAGGCCAGCCCCAGGCTGCTCATGTTCAAAATGTCCTGTTTGTCCTCAGACAGGTGAAAATAATCCATAGTGTCGCTCCGTTGTCTTTGGCATTTCCCCCATTTTACCCCAGTTTGGGGCAGATGGCAACCCATCTTCCCCGGTGCAGGCTCATTCCTCCTCCGCTGGGGGGATGGGCACCCCCTCGGGACGAAATCGGAAGATCACATGGGGCTGCCCGCGCAAAAGCTTGACACGGGCCAGACAGAAAGCCGGTGTCAGGGGAAAGGGACGGCGGGGGTCCCAGGGGTAGGCCAGGCAGAAGGTCTCATCCTGCCGCCGGCAGAGCATCCCCCGCCCCCCGGCCCGGGCCGCCTGGGCCAGCACCGGGTCCTGGGGAAACAGGGTCTCCGGATGGTCCAGTTCCTTCCAGCCCCGGGGCGGAGCAGCAGCGGGCTGGCCGGTGAAAGCATAGGTCATCTGCACCCTGCCCCCGGTGACCGGCCAGCATCCCTGGCTGCGCAGGCGCTCCACGGGAAATGTCCGGCGCAGGCGGAGGACATTCCCCTCAGGCAGAAGGGTGCCCAGGTCCATCAGGCCCCGCTCCCCCAGGACATACCCCCGGTAGAGTCCCCGGCTCCCGCCGGGGACCTCCATGGTGAGCTCGGCCCGCCCGCCGGTCTCCCGGCAGAGGAGCCAGCCCTGTTCCATGGGAAATTTTTGTTCCATACCCACCACCCCAAACATAACCTATGCGCCCCCGAAGGAAAAAATCCCGCCCCCGGAGGGGCGGGAGGGATTCATTCGTCTTCCAAAGGCCGCATGAGGTTGGCATAATACCCCTCGGCGGTGTACAGGGCCATCACCGGGTTGTGGACCAGGACCCGGTCCTTCACCACCAGGGTGGTGGTCACCGCCTTGGCATGCTTATAAAACAGGCTGTCATGGCCCACGCACAGACCCATGACAATGTTCAGTTCTGTCCCCGCCTCGTTGAGCAGCTGGGCCTGGAGCACCGGGTTGCAGGCCACGGGGCCGGGGCCCTGGTGGGCCTGGTCGATGCCCAGCTCAGTCTTAAAAATCTCCCCGGTTTTGCACCCCACGCCGAAGACCTCAAAACCATTGGCCCGGAGCATCTTGGCCAAGATCCGGCTCTCTCGGAGCAGGGCCACACAGGTGGCAATGCCAATCTTATGGTAGCCCATCCGCTTGGCGAACAGGATGGTCTCCTGGACCCGGGGCCACTTCCGGTACCCGTCGGACTCAATGCCCGCGGCCACCTGGGCCAGCTTTCGGTCCTCCTGGTCGGTGAGATACTGGTTCAGGGAGGCCGCCCGCTGTTCCTCTGTCACCTGCTGGCTGACGCAGAAGGCAGGGTGGGGGCGGGTGGAGGTGTGGTTGTCACAGCGGGTCACCGCACAGTCAATGCAGGACCGGCGGATCTCCTGGCTCATGCCCGTCCCTCCTTAGCCCGGTCCCGGCGGATGAGCTCCTTGACCGCCTCAACCGCCAGCTTCACCGACAGGGTGACATCTTCCGACTCCTTTTGGTCCAGGCCGGCTTTCTCCCGCTCCTGGTTCCAAATCACGTGAAACGCCGAGCCGCAGCGGACCCCCAGGGCCGCGGCGGCGGTGAAGAGAGCCGCTGACTCCATCTCGCTGGCCAGCACCCCCAGGCGCTTCCAGGCCTCCCACTTGGCTTCCAGCTCATAGGACACCGGCATCCGGCCGGGGGCGTGCTGGCCATAGAAGGAGTCCTTGCACTGCACCACCCCCGCGTGCCAGGGATGGCCCAGGGCCTTGGCGGTGTCCACCAGGGCCGAGAGCACCTCATAGTCGGGCACCGCCGGGAACTCAATGGGGGCATACTCCCGGCTGGCCCCCTCATGGCGGACCGCGCCGGTGGCGATGACCAGGTCATTGCTCTGGACCTCCAGCTTGATCCCGCCACAGGTGCCGGTGCGTACAAAGGTATCCCCGCCGATGGCGCAGAGCTCCTCCAAGGCGATCACCGCCGAAGGTCCCCCGATGCCCGTGGAGCAGACGCTGACCTTCTCCCCCAGCAGGGTGCCGGTATAGATGTTAAACTCCCGGTTGTAGGCCACATGGATGGGGTTGTCAAAATAGCGGGCGATGATCTCACTCCTGCCTGGGTCGCCCGGCAGAATGCAGTACCGGCCCACGTCCCCGGGGGCACACTGGATGTGAAATTGTACGGAACGCTCTTCCTGTTTCATGGGGTCTCTTCCTCCCTTTCCTGTCGCTGGGCCTGAAGGCGCTTCCAGTCCAGATAGCCCTCCAAAATCAAGGTGGCGGCCACCGAGTCAATCTTGTCCTTCCGGTTCTTGGCCCGCACCCCCTGTTCCCCTAAGATCCGGTGGGCGTCCACCGTGGTCCGGCGCTCGTCCCAGAGGGCCACCGGCAGGCCGGTGGCCTCCTCCAGCCGGCGGGCAAAGGCGGCGTACTTCTCCGCCCGGGGCCCTAAGGTCCCGTCCATGTTCCTGGGATAGCCCATCACCAGCTCCTGGGCCCCCTGCCGCTGGACCAGGGCGGCCAGCTCCTCCAGGACCACCTCCTGCTTCCGGCTCTTGATCAAAAAAGTCTGTCCGGCCAGGAATCCGGTGGGGTCCGACAGGGCCACCCCGGTGCGGGCGTCGCCATAGTCGATGGCCATAATACGCACAGCGATCACTTCCTTAGTTGTTTTAATGGTATCTTATCGTGAAGCCCTCCCCTTGTCAAGGGCAAGGCCCCCTTCCCGGCCCCGCCGCCAGGGGAAGAGAAAGCCCCTCTGGATCCGAAAAATGTCTTGACAATGGGGACAGGCCTGTGGTATCATGGAAACACCTATGAAAAGGGCTTATTTTTTGTGCGCAGATTACGGTATCTGGGCGCAAACCCTGGACCGTTTGGACATAGGGAGGCAAACGATGCCGATCCAGCCGTGTTTTCTTTTTATGCCCATTTGGGCTGCTGTGCATGCGCCGGGATCGGAATCGCCTGTGGACAGGCGAAAGGCCGACTTCCGGCGTTTTGTTTTTCCCGGGGCCGAACATCGTAAAGGAGGTGCCGCAAATGGCAAAAGCCGGCGCACGGGTGAAAATCACCCTCAGATGCAATGAATGCAAGCAGCGCAATTACAACACTATGAAGAACAAGAAGAATACCCCCGACCGCTTAGAGATGAACAAGTACTGCCCCTTCTGCAGAAAGCACACCGTTCATAGCGAGACTAAGTGATGATGGCCCACATTCCCTGTAAGAAAGAAGGGTGGAACTGAATGTCTGAAAAAGAAAAGATGAACCAGGACGGGACGGAGGAGAAGGCGAAAGAGACCAAACCCGCCAAGGCGGAAAAGGCCAAGGCCAAGTCCGACAAGGACAAAAAGCCCGGCTTTTTCAAGCGCGTGGGGCGGTTCTTCCGGGAGCTGAAGGCGGAACTGAAAAAGGTCGCCTGGCCCACCCGGGCAGATACCCTGAAAAAGACGGGGATCGTCATTGTCTGCGTCATCGTCGTAGGCATCATCGTTTGGATCTTCGATGGCATTGCAAGCTCCGTCATCGACGCTCTCCTCTCCCTTTTCGGCCAGCATTGACGAAAGGGGAACGCGTATGGCTGAAGAAGCGAAATGGTATGTGGCTCACACCTATTCGGGTTATGAAAACACCGTAAAAGCCACCATCGAAAAGGCCGTGGAAAACCGCAACATGGGCGACCTGATCCTGGCGGTCAACATTCCTCTGGAGACCGTCACCGAGATCACCGACGCCGGCAGCAAAACCGTGGAGCGAAAGGTCTTCCCCGGTTATGTGCTGGTCAAGATGGTGATGACCGACGAGACCTGGCATCTGGTCCGCAATGTGCGGGGGGTCACAGGCTTTGTCGGCTCTGGAAACAAGCCCATTCCCCTCACCGAGGCGGAGATCGCCTCCCTGGGCGTGGAAAAGCGGGAGGTCCTTGTGACCTACCAGGTCGGCGACAACGTCCGCATCACCGACGGCGCGCTGGAGTCCTTCCTCGGCATCGTGGAAGAGATCGACACCGAGCGTCAGAAGGTGCGGGTGGTCGTGTCCATGTTCGGCCGGGAGACCCCGGTGGAACTGGACCTGGATCAAATCGAGTCCATCTGACCCCGCGGCAGTCCCGCGGGCGTGGGAGGAGTGGTCTTCCGCTCCGTCCAACCACATTTTCATAATGGAGGTGCTCTAAGTGGCACAGAAAGTAACTGGATACGTTAAACTGCAGATTCCCGCCGGCAAGGCAACGCCGGCGCCCCCTGTTGGCCCCGCTCTGGGTCAGCACGGCATCAACATTGCCGCCTTTACCAAGGAATTCAATGAGCGCACCAAGAACGACGTGGGTCTGATCATCCCCGTGGTCATCACCGTCTATGCCGACCGTTCCTTCACCTTCATCACCAAGACCCCCCCCGCCGCGGTCCTCATCAAGAAGGCCTGCAACATTGAGAAGGGGTCCGGTGTGCCCAACAAGGATAAGGTTGCCACCATCAGCAAGGAAGACGTCCGCAAGATTGCCGAGACCAAGATGCGTGACCTGAACGCCGCCACCATCGAGGCCGCCATGAGCATGATTGCCGGTACTGCCCGCTCCATGGGCATTGTCGTTGGCGAGTAAGGCAGGAGGGTAGAGATATGTTTAGAGGAAAAAAGTATCAGGACAGCGCAAAGCAGATCGACAAGGCCAATCTGTATGACACCGCAGAGGCCATGGATCTGATTGTCAAGACCGCCCCCGCCAAGTTCGACGAGACCGTAGAGCTCCATGTGAAGCTGGGTGTTGACTCCCGTCACGCCGACCAGCAGGTCCGCGGCGCCATCGTGCTCCCCCACGGCACCGGCAAGGTGCCCCGCGTGCTGGTCTTCGCCAAGGGCGACAAGGCCGACGCAGCCAAGGAGGCCGGCGCCGATTACGTGGGCGAGGCCGATCTGGCCCAGAAGATCCAGCAGGAGAACTGGTTCGACTTCGACGTGGTCATCGCCTCCCCCGACATGATGAGCGTGGTGGGCCGTCTGGGTAAGGTGCTGGGCCCCAAGGGCCTCATGCCCTCCCCCAAGGCCGGTACCGTCACCCCCAACGTGGCCGGCGCCGTGCAGGAAGCCAAGGCCGGTAAGGTGGAGTACCGTCTGGACAAGACCAACATCATCCACTGCCCCATCGGCAAGGTCTCCTTCGGCGCGGAGAAGCTGGGCGAGAACTTCAGCACCCTCATGGGCGCCATCCTGAAGGCCAAGCCCGCCGCCGCCAAGGGCACCTATATCAAGAGCTGCGTGGTGGCCTCCACCATGGGCCCCGGCATCAAGGTCAACGCCGCGAAGCTGGGCTGATTTTTCCGGGTTTTCCCAGAAAAAGTGCAAATTCCGTTGTCATTTTCCGGAAAGGCGCTTGACAGCGCCTTTCCGGAATGATAAAATATTACAGCGTTCCAAAGACAGCAGGTGCCCCATAAATCCTGCCGAGGATGCAGTTCATCAGATAGCTCTATCTATGATTGCTTCACGTTTCTGTGTCTTTTGGCGCGGGAACGTTTTTTCTTTGGTTCCATTCTCACTCTGGAGGTGAAACAACAGCATGCCTAACGCAAAGATTCTCAGCGAGAAACAGGCCATTGTGGCTTCCCTGACCGAGAAGTTCCAGAATGCCGCCGCCGGCGTCATTGTGGACTACCGCGGCATCACCGTGGCAGAGGACACCGAGCTGCGCGCCAAGATGCGCGAGAACGGCGTGGAATACTTCGTGGTGAAGAACACGCTGGCCCGCTTTGCCGCCAAGAACGCCGGCCTGGACGAACTGTGCGACGTCCTGGAGGGCACCACTTCCATCGCCATCTGCGAGGGAGACCCTGTGGCTGCGGCCAAGGTGGTGGCTGAGTTCTCCAAGAAGCTGGCCGCCCAGGAGAAGTTCGTGATCAAGTCCGGTTTCGTGGATGGCAAAGTCATTTCCGTGGACGAGGTCAAGGCCCTGGCCGACCTGCCCAGCAGAGAGGTCCTGGTGGCCACCGTTCTGGGCACCCTTATCGCCCCCGTCAGAGGGCTGGCAACCGTTCTGGACGCCAACATCTCTGGCTTGGCCCGCGTGATGCAGGCCATTGCCGACCAGAAGGGTGCGTAAACGCCCCGGTTGGCTCCGCACTGATGTTAAAACATTTTATTTTACTTTACTATTTGGAGGTACACTACTATGGCAAGCGAGAAGATCACTGCTCTGATCGAAGAAGTTAAGGCTCTGACCGTTCTGGAGCTGTCCGAGCTGGTTCACGCCCTGGAAGACGAGTTCGGCGTTTCCGCCGCTGCTCCCGTTGCTGTTGCTGCCGCTGCCGCTCCCGCTGCTGAGGCCGCTGCTGAGAAGACCGAGTTCGACGTGGTTCTGGCCAGCTTCGGCGATGAGAAGATCAAGGTCATCAAGGCTGTCCGTGAGATCACCGGCCTGGGCCTGGCTGACGCCAAGGCTGTTGTTGAGGCCGCTCCCAAGGCCATCAAGGAAGGCGTTTCCAAGGATGAGGCCGAGGACCTGAAGAAGAAGCTGGAAGAGGCTGGCGCTAAGGTTGAGCTGAAGTAATCAAATAAACAGCTACATGAGTCCCTGCCGCGTATGCGGCGGGGACTTTTTTGTTTCCCTGGAAGATAAGCCGGCCGGGGGTTGGAACCCTGGTCCCTGTTGGGGCCTCCCAGCCGTTGGAACGGCAGGGAACCTTGGCCTGCCCGGCCGGGGCCCCATTTCTTGGGAAGAAATGGGGGAAAGAACCCCAGAGGGAAGAGG